>Ga0105239_10001754_pt1 | contig 28593 bp, 16 predicted proteins | sample KBSC44metaG_FD_92761 | JGI IMG/M metagenome (GOLD analysis project Ga0105239, IMG submission 92761) | Corn rhizosphere microbial communities from Kellogg Biological Station, Michigan, USA - KBS C4-4 metaG | ecosystem: Host-associated > Plants > Roots > Rhizosphere > Soil | place: Michigan, USA...
GAGCGTCTGAAAGCATCCCCAGTTGGCGCCGCCGGAGCCTTTGCCCTTGCAGATAAAGAACTGGTCGACGATCTTTTGCGCCTCATCGTTCCTGCCTGCCAGCAGCAGCTGTCTGATCTCGGGCAGCTTTTTATACGCATCGTAGTTGTTGGCGTCCTGTGGTGCGCCCGACCAGAGGGTAATATCATTGAGCACAATATTCTCCCGTGCGATGCCGCCGTCTGGCATCAGCCCCAACCGGCCATTGCCCAGCGGAAGGGTCTCTTCCCATTGGTGAGCGGGCTGGTCATACCATAAATGCAATGGCGGCTGTTGTCCAATTGAGGCGCGGCCGATCGATTGTGCCGACGCCGTGATCGTCAGAACCTTAACCAGGAGTATAGCAAGAACAAAATGCTTCTTTAACATGACGCCGAAATTAGCGGAATGCATTTTGCGAAAGAATAGACTATCCTGTAAAAAGGATGGATAATATTATGAACCCGGTTTAAACTCTTGTCAACTTCACGGGAGCCGTATGATTGGCGTTCCACTGACATACATAAAGGCTCTTGTCATCGTCCACGCATACGTCATGTCCATGTTGAAAGACGGGGTTAGTTGCGGCCAGGGTCGGCTGTAACATGCCGTTCTTATATACGGGCGCCGCGCCGCCGGGGTTGGAAACCACTTTATTGCCGGCATCCAGGACAGTGACGAACCCGGAATCTCCGTCCAGCTTCTTACCGTTGGCGTCCTTTGACCAGCAGATGCCCGCATAGATGTTGTCGCCGTCCGGCACGGCCCTGCATACGTACATACCGGGGAGGTCTATGCGCCGGATGAATTTCCCGTCCATGGTAAATATTTTGAAACAATTTTCTTCACGGGAAGTGCAGATCAGCGTAGGGTTGTTCTTATCCCTAAGATCGACACAGATGCCATGGGCATTGACGAGATTATGATCCGGGTTGGCATTGTGATGTCCTCCAAAGTGCCGGAGATACTGTCCCTTGCTGTTGTATTGTATGATATAGTCGGAGCCATAGCCGTCTGCTACATAGATGTCCCCATTGGGAGCAACGGCCGTCTCGGTGGGCTGGAAATATTCATCGTCCTTATAGATGCCGATGGTCCTGGGATGGCCGAGCGCGAAGATCAGGCGGCCCGTGAGATCCGTCTTTACTACCAGTCCTGCCTGCCGTTGAAAACCGCCATTCCTGTCCTGGTAGAAACCGCAATCCGTGATCAGCAGGAAATCCTCACTTCCTTCCTTGGAAATGGTCAGGCCATGTCCGCCCGGGAATGCGTTGCCCCAAAAGTCCAGGAGCTTGCCGGATTTGTCGAAGATGAGAATATTGTTCTTTGTGCAATCGCCCAGCATGATCAGACGTCCCTTGCTGTCCTGCACCATCTCATGACAGTTGGCCAGGGGGGTGTTATTGACGCTGATCTTTGCCCAACCCTTGTCTACCTTGTAGGTAAAGGAGCCATGACCGACAACGGGTTCTTCAGGCTGCCGGTCCTTGTGCAGGATGGCGAAAGTAGATGCTGGAGTAGCAACCGCCAGGGCGGAAGCCATAGCTGATTGACGGATGAAATCTCTTCTGGATGGCATGGTAGCAATTTTTACAAATATAAATCTATTTTTCTTGTGCGGCCCTTGCGGTCCGTGATGTTTACTGAACGGGCTGTTTTACCAGGGCATATAAACCGTGCGGATTGTGAGAGAAATGAGGCGCCATAATAGAGCTCCTGCATTTGTTTTGTTCCGTTCTTATACAGGATCTCCGCCCTGATATCATCCGGCGTCACCGGTATGGTCTTTGTCTCCGAACGTAATGCAAAAAGCCTGAGACGACCCCTGTTCTGGGAGGCGGCCAGCATATAGCGTCCTTTCGGGTCCCTCAGCCTGACCAGCGCCTTTCCGTTGCCTGGTATATAGATGCCGCTTTCCACTATCGACAGCGGCGTGAAATTTCCGTGACCGTCCCCTTTTAATAAAAGGCCATTCAAAGCGTCGTAACGACCGAAGCTGACATCTGTCCCGAAGTCATTTCCATTTATGACAACATCGAGGTTGCCATCTCCATCGAAGTCATCGGCAACCATTCCGTTCAACACCGACATCTGGGCCTGGAAAGGCAATGGTATCAGGGTAAATTTTCCGTGACCATCGTTCCGGCAATAAGAGGAATGGAGGCAGTTTGCTTTTAATTTGACGGCATTTTCCAGTTGCTCTTTGGAAAAGACCTGGTTCATTTCAGCCCGGGCATAGGATCTGTAGTTCGGGAATTTTGAGCGCATGCCGGACATCTGTTTGATCAGTTCGTCCCTCAGCGGCACCGGGAATTCTTTTTTAATCGTATCGTCCTGGCTGGCTGGAAGGAATGTAGAAATAACGGCATCAAAACTTTTATTGTTATCAAAATCCTTTGCGTATACGGAAACAGGGTATGGCGGACTGGCTCTGAAATAAGAATTATTCCCGAGGTTGCCGACGATATAATCCATATCGCCGTCGTTATCAAAATCTCCGGCAACGATACTACTCCACCACCCTATGTGATCCGAAATGCCTGACGCGGCCGTCTCGTTGGTGAACTTCCCATTCCTGTTCTTCCAAAAAGTGACCGGCATCCATTCTCCTGTGAGCAGAAGATCGGGCCAGCCATCGTTGTCACAGTCGGTGAATAATGCATCACATACCAATCCAATGTTTTTTAATGCAGGAGCAGCCTGGTCCGTGATATCTGTAAATTTGATATGTCCATCTTTTGAATCATTCCTGTAAATAAAGCTGGAGACAGGTTTTGGATAGCTCCAGGGTTCTACCCTTCCGGCGATGAACAGGTCGAGGTCGCCGTCCTTATCGATATCGGCCGCGCGAACGCAGGACTTGCTGCTGAAGTTGGCAGGGAGGGCCAGTGAATCAAGGGTAAAGTTCCCTTTGCCGTCATTGACAAAGAAAAGGTCACTATAGGCAGCTGTAAAGGGTGCGCTCTCATAACCGCCTCGTGACAAATACATATCCAGGTCGCCGTCCCCATCCGCATCCAGCAGCGCAACGCTCATGTCCTGGAAAAATGTATTCACCGATGCGGCAGGTACGGGGATCACCCGCTGAATAAAGCTGCCATCCGGCTGTTGCAGGAGGGCCGCCGGCGCGGTCGATTCATTCCCTCCCACAATGATATCATCCAGCCCGTCGCCGTTGATGTCCCCCGAAGCCAGCCCGGGGCCATATTCCGACAATTTATGGGGTAAAATTTTCTGGATATTGAAATCGATATGGTCTTGTTGTGAATGGACATAATGGATCCCGCGGGAATCGGAGACCTCTTCAAATAATGCTTTGTCCGCCACCGGCGGGGTATTCCACAAATAGTGATCCTTTGCCTGGCTTTTGTCAATGTGCAGGACCTGGTCTGCGGGGATATGGTAAAGCGTCTGGCTGGCGCCGCCCGGCCATTTTATAACTACTGAATCAATTACTGCCGCGGCATCGACACCGAAATGCGGATCCAGCTGGATGGTAGACAGATAACCCCGGTAAGGCGTTTGTTCATATACCTGTTGTTTGCCGCCGTAGAAGATCGATATCCATGTTCCCAACCCTTTTGTATTGAACGAGTCCCCTTTTAATTCAACGGACAGGTAATGCCGGTGAGGGCTGGCGTCATTCATTAAGGTGTTTTCATATACAGACGCCTCATCATTGATATTGTTTATGACGATGTCCAGGTCGCCATCGTTGTCCAGGTCCGCATAGGCAGCGCCGTTGGAAAAGGAGGTTTGGGTCAATCCCCAGTCTTTCGAGACATCCTGGAAGCGGCAGTCACCCATGTTCTTAAATGCATATTTATGCAATTTTACTTCCGGGATCTGGGAGAGCGTGGTGGACAGCGGGCTTATGGCCGATGATTCCTTGCGATAGGCTATAAAATCATGATCGGTGATATCTTTTGGAAATCCGTTGGTGACCACCAGGTCCCGGAGTCCGTCGTTGTCAAAATCGGCCACCAGCGGTGTCCAGCTCCAGTCTGTCTCGGAGATGCCGGCGAGGAAGCCGATCTCGCTGAACACCGGATCGCCGATGGAGTCATGCGCGTTGATCCTTGGTCCCTGGTTGAGCTGCAGCGTATTCCGCACGTATTGGTACTGATAGCCAAAGAAGTTATTGAGCTGGAAGGTTTGATAATTTCCGGGGCCCATCATCATTTTTTTTCGGTAGTTATCCTCCGGGTCCATATCGAGCTCGATGACGTCGGCCAGGCCATCGTTGTTGATGTCGATGATATCCTGTCCCATGCCATTGGCCGAGGTATGTTTAAAGTAAGCCGATGATTTTTCTGTAAAAGTCCCGTCGTGGTTATTGATATAAAGCAGATCGTTGGCAATAAAATCATTGGTGACAAAAATATCTTTCCATCCATCCCTGTTGATATCCGCAACGGTAGCGGCATGTCCATAGCCCTCGATGGTCAGATGTGCCTGTTGTGTAATGTTGGTGAACACCGGGTGACCGAGAGAAGCGCTATAGTCGTTCCTGTATAATCTTCCTGTACTGGCGAAAGAGCCATCTGTTATCTTCGGCCGGAATACAGAAGGATTGACATCCGGCAGGATCTGGTTCACTACCAGGTATAGGTCCAGGTCACCGTCATTATCAAAATCAAAGAAATTTGCCATGGTGGAATGTGTTGAATCATCCAGTCCATAGGAAGCCGCCATCTCTTTGAAGGTGGGGATACCCGCCTTATTGACGCCCTGGTTGATATAGAGCAGGTTCTTTCTTTTCGCCGGATCTTTGTTCATCGATGCACAAACATATATATCCATCCAACCGTCTGCATTTATGTCGACGACCGATACGCCCCGGCACCATTTACCGCCGCCGTCAACGCCTGCTGCATCGGTGATATCCGAGAACACAAGGTTCCCTTTGTTCAGGTATAATTTGTTTGATACTCTATTGCCGGCAAAATAGATATCCTGCAGTCCATCGTTGTTGAAATCTCCTATGCCAACGCCGCCGCCGTTGTAAATGTTTGTCACATCGATGGCGTTGAGCGAATCTGTTTCTTTGATGGCGTTAATAAAATGGATGCCGGAATGCGAAGAGGAGACGACGCGGAATAACGGATGATGCTGCCGGCAGGAAAAGAGCAGGAGAGATAAAATGAGGGCAATCGTTGGTTTGTTTTGGCTTATGTCCATACATTCAGACAAATGTAAGGAAGAAATCGCAGTATATATTATTTTCTTCATTTTCTTCTATTAAGTTATTAATCAATCTATTGGAACGCTCCACCCGAAGTCAGTCAAAAAAAATTGTTAAATATGAAAATTAGAATATACATTTGGTAATGTATGAATGTTCATACATATCAAAACTACTCCTTCACCAAATTAATTGCTTCGTATGAAACTAAAACTGCTGCTACTACACGCACTGCAGGTTTCAATTCTCCTGGTATTACTGCAGGTCTTATTAACTCCTGTCTTGTATGGAAAGAACAATCTCCGGGCGGAGATACCCGTGACCGGTAGAATAACAGATGAGAATGGGGTCCCGATCGCCGGTGTGAATGTCCAGGAAAAAGGGACAGGCAACACGGTGATCACCGATCAGGATGGGAAATATACCATCAAGGTAAAAAGCAGGGCCAGCGTACTGGTTCTTACTTATGTCGGCTACCTGGGCAGAGAGGTAGTGGTGGGTCAGGCTGCCTCGCTGGATGTCAAGCTGGAATTGCTGGCAAAAAACCTGAACGATGTGGTGGTGGTAGGATATGGAACACAAAAGCGGTCGGAGCTGACCAATGCCGTTGTACAGGCATCGGGAACGGAGCTGAAGAAATCGAATGCCATATCGGTGTCCAATACGCTTGCCGGCAGGCTGCCGGGTCTGTTTGTGACGCAAACCAGCGCAGCGCCGGGGTTTGATGACGCCCAGCTATTGGTGAGGGGTGTAAAGACCTATCGGAACAGTTCCGCATTGATCGTTATCGACGGGGTCGCCAATGCCGATCCGGATGGATTGAACAGGTTAGACCCGAATGATATTGAATCCATCTCCGTGCTGAAAGATGCGTCTGCAGCCATTTATGGCGCCCAGTCGGCAGGCGGCGTTATCCTTGTTACGACAAAAAGGGGTAAGACGGGGAAGCCGACTTTTGACTTCTCCTCGACATTTTCTTACCAGTCGCCCACCATGAAGGTGCGGTCCGCCAATGTATATGAATATATGAAGGTGCTAAACGATCGCAGGGCATTGGAAGGAACGCCGCCCGACTTCCCCGATGCCCTGATCGACGAATTCAAGACGGGCAAAAGACGGCCGGAGAATTGGTACAATGCATTGGTCGATCCCCCGGCCAAACAAAACAGGCAATCGATGACCATGCGCGGCGGTACGGACAAGGTTAAATACTTTCTATCGCTGGGAACAGCCTCACAGGGGGGCATACTTCGCGGGGATGACAAGACAAAGGTCAGGCAATACAATGTAAGGAGCAATGTCGATATCTCGGTGACAAGCGATCTGGATGTAGGTCTCGATCTGTCGCTGAGAGAAAAAAATACACAAACGCCGCAAAGCAATCCGGGCGGTGATGTAGGCGCATTCGCCTCGGTGAGCCCGTTACAGGAGGCGTATATCGGCGGAGACTACCGATACCCGGGGGAAGGATGGTCACAACTGAATCCGGCTGCCAGGCTGCTCAGCCCCGGCTACAGGAAATATATAGCAGACGTGTACAGCGGCACATTCCGGTTTAAGTACAATCTCCCCTTTTTAAAAGGGCTGGCGGTGGAGGGATTCGAGTCCATTGTCAAAACGATGAATTATAATAAGATCTTCAATTACACCTGGTTCTATTATGAAAAGGACCCAACGACAGGCGACATCGTAAAAAAGAAATCCAGGACAGTGGAAGACATCGGTCTCCGTGAAGAGTTTGCTCAAAGTCAGCAGATCACCTCCAACCTCAAGCTATCCTACACTACCCTTATACACCAGGACCACAAGATAAATGTCTTTGTCGCCTATGAGCAGAACGATTATAAGGGTAACAATTTCTGGACGCAGCGGTTGGATTACAGTTCACCATTAATTGACCAATTGTTTGCGGGGAGTACCAACCGGCAGAATTGGAGCAATGATGGATCAGCTTCCGAATCCGGCAGACAGAATTATTTTGGAAGGGCCAGCTATGATTTTAGGAACAAGTATATGTTGGGCTTCAGCGCCCGGTATGACGGCTCCCCTATCTTTCCGAAAAATACGCGCTTCGGCTTTTTCCCGCAGGCTTCCGCTGCCTGGGTCGTCAGCAAGGAGTCGTTCATCCCGGAAAATATCTTCAGCAACCTCAAGATCAGGGCATCCTGGGGTCAGCTGGGTAACGACCGTGTAAACCCCTTCCAGTACATCGGCGCGTATGGCTATAGCGCCGGCTGGGTGGTTGGCGGCACCGATGTGCGTGGCATCGCGGCTACCTCGACGCCCAATCCCAATATCACCTGGGAGGTCAGCGAAACGACAGACCTTGGCTTGGAAACAGGTTTTCTTCAAAACCGTCTGACCTTCGAGGCGGATCTATACAAAACAAAAACATCCCATATCCTTGGTCAAAGACAGGCATCTATTCCTGGCTATACGGGTTTGGTCCTGCCGGATGAGAACATCGGCAAGATGAACAACCAGGGTTTTGAATTGCAGCTGGGCTATAAGCAGAATATAGGGAAGCTGGGTCTCCGGCTCAACGCCAGCTACTCGTATACGGAGAACAAGATAATTTTCTTTGATGAAACCCCGCAGTCCGAGCCTTATCAGAAACAGGAAGGAAGGCCATTAGGATCGCAGCTGGTATATAAATCGATCGGGATCTACCGGACGCAGGACGACCTGGCCAAATATGTCAGCTATTCCGGAGCCAGTTTGGGCGGACTGATCTTTGCCGACCTCAACAAAGATGGAAAAATTGACGGTAATGACCGTTACATGTTCAACACGACCATCGTCAATGGCGCTGTTTATCCGAAATCCCAGTTCGGTCTGAATATCGGGCTTGACTATCTCGACTTCGATTGTTCCATCTTATTCCAGGGCCAGAGTGGAGCAAACTGGAGATTGGACAACGGGTTTAATTCGGGCGCCGCGGGAAATGGGACCGAATATGTTGCCAATAACAGCTATTCGCTGACCAACGTGAATTCGGTATTGCCGATGATCGCCCCCACCGGCACAGCCGCCTCCAACAGTGATTTCTACTATCACAAAGCCACCTGGATGCGTCTGAAGTCCTTCCAATTGGGATATACGCTTCCCCGGATCCTGCTGTCCAGGGCAAAGATCTCCGCGTTGCGGGTTTATCTATCGGGCGACAACCTTTTTATGTTGTTCAACAACCTGAAGAAATATGGAGCGGGCGACCCGGAATTCCTGAGTGGTAATGGCGGGACTTATCCAAATATGAGAACAATGAGCTTCGGACTAAATCTAACTTTCTAAACAAATGCATATGAAACGATTTTTGCTTATAAATAATCCGGTTAAAAATATTTCGGCCATTGCATTTACGGCTTTGATGATAAATATGGTTTCCTGTAGTCGCAATGTGCTGGACAAGGAGCCGCTGGATGCTATCTCTGAAAGCGCAGTATTCAATGATGCCACCTTCCTTCAGAATTATGTTTATAATGTATACAACGGCATTAAGCCGCCGTGGAGTCCGGGAACGGGTGGTTTTGAAGCGATGACCGATATCGCGGTCGATCAGCCCGAAACACATGACCGTGCAGGCGGGATCAGGGAATACCTGCAAGGGCTTATTTCACCCGACAATGTCACCGACCTGACGAATATCTGGAATGAAGAGTACAGCTATATCAGAAAGGCAAATATCTTTTTTGAAAAAACAGAAGGCTCGTCCGTCGGCGATGATGTGCTGGACCCCATGAGGGGGGAGATGCATTTTTTAAGAGCGTGGATGTATTTTGAGCTGATGCGGACATACGGCGGTGTGCCGCTGATCACTAAAAGCTTTCAATTAAATGAGGCAAACTTCGATGTGGCCAGAAATACTTATGATGAATGTGCGGCATTTGTTTTGGATGAATGCGATAAGGCAAAAGACCTGTTGGCAAATGTAGCGCCGGCGGCAGGGAAAATAAGTTCGGCGGCAGCGATGGCTTTAAGGGCGAGGGTCCTACTGTATATGGCCAGTCCGTTGAATAACCCTTCCAATGATATTGCCAAATGGCAGGCGGCCGAAGCTGCTACCAAGGCCGTCATCGATCTGGGATTCACGCTGCACCCGACACATGACGACCTGTTCACAAGACCATTGAAGACCGATGAGATCATTTTTGGAAAGACATTTACAGCAGGAACGAGGATCCCTGACTGGGGATTTAATTACGACTATTGGCCCAGTGGTTTTGACGCCAGGCAAAGGCTGATGCCCACCCAGACATTTGTCAATATGTTCCAATTGACCAACGGCCAGTATCCATACCTGGATGACGGTGTAACGGTCAATCCGCTGTCCGGCTATGATCCCCAGCAGCCGAATAAGAACAGGGACCCAAGATATTACAGCGATATTATTTTCCCCGGCGCAGGTCCTTTTACGATCAATGACGGAGCGAAGAGCACCGTGAGGCTTTATGAATATTGGGAAGACGCCAATCCAAATCCAAACAACGATCCACCCTATGCTAATCCAAATACAGTCGACCCCAAGAATGGACAGAACTTGTTTGACTTCGGCAGGGACTCCAAAACTTATTGGGTAAAAGGCTTAACACCGTTTCACTGGAGGGTACAGACAGGCTATACGTTCAGAAGGCTCCTGGATTTCACCGGACCAAGGGCCAGTTTTGATTATGATTACAACCAGGCGATCATTTTTCTCCGGCTGCCCGAGTTCTATCTGAATTATGCGGAGATCCAGATCGCGCTGGGTAATGAGTCCATGGCCAGGGACTATATCAACAAAGTGCGAAAAAGACTTTCTGTGAATATGCCGGATATTACGAGTTCCGGCGCCGACCTGGTGAGGGACTACAGAAATGAAAGAGCCATTGAGCTGCACCTGGAAGACCATCGGTTCTATGACCTGATGCGTTGGAAGGCCGCGCCGGGCAAAGTCGATATCCCTATCCGTGGGCTGACCTCTGTAAAAATGGACTGGACAGGCGCGCAGCCGGGAGATCAGACAGGTACCCTGTCCTATGCCTATGGCGTGATTGCGGAAGCCGAAGTCAGAGCGCCCTGGAAAGGGGACTATTACTATTTGCTCCCGATACCCAATGACGAAATTAAAAAGAGCAATGGCGCTTTGAAGCAGAATCCGGGCTATTAGATCAGGATTCTTTCAGCCCGGCACAGGCGAAGGATACGCATGTCTCCGTGCCCATGTTCTCTGCGCTGTGGATATAGATCTTCCCGTCATTATGCTCTACGAATTGCCGCACGAGGTACAGGCCGATGCCTGTACCTTTTTCTTTGGCCGTGCCATAGGTAGAGAGGGATGGCCCCGACTGTTCAAAAAGAGCAGCTAGCTTTGGCGCTGGGATCCCTACCCCATTGTCCTTTACATGAAGGGTGACCGTGTCGTCGGCCAGGGTATGAAAAAGACGGATGGTCCCGCCGGGATGTGTAAACTTGACCGCATTGCCGATGATGTTCTGAAAGATGATCTTCAGCTGCTCCTTGTCGCCATGTATGGTCATACCCGTCGTCACCTCGTTGGTCATCGAGATCTTTTTCTGGCCGGCCAGATAAGTGTATACCGACAGTACCTCATCGATGATCTGGGAGGGATCGACCTCTTCCTTTTTGGCAACGATACCCGGTCCTGTCAGCTGGGTGGTGACCCATTGCAGCAGGTTGTTCAGCATATTATTGTTGAGGATCACCTGCCGGTAGAACATATCGTACAGCTTGTTCTTTTCCTCTTCGGACAGGTTGCGGGCCTTCATCAGCTCCAGCATCTGCTGCATGGCCGCCATAGGGCTCCGGAGATCATGGCTGATGACCGAGAACATCTGATCTTTCAGCTGATTGGATGTTTCCAGCTGGCGGCTCAGCTTGTGTGTTATTTTATAGTTCCGGTAGAACACCAGCGCCAGCCCTATCAGCAGGGCAGCGAGCAGACAGGCGCCTATCAATAACACTGTCCTCAGCTTGATGGTCCGCTGATTCGCTCCTGAAAGGTCCTTTAGCTGCTGGTTCTCTTTTTCCCGTTGTTGTAACTTCAAAAAGTTTACTACCTGTTCGCGGCTGTCGTTATAGAGGCTGTCGTTATACAGCTTGTCGATGACCATATATTCATGGGCCTTCTGATACTGGTGCAGGGCCGCATAGCTGTCCGCCAATATCTTCGCGGCCCGCTCCGCATCCCATTTGGCATGTATCTGCTGTGCGTAGTTCAGGCTTGTATGCGCCTGTGCGACCGCCGTGTCGAACTGGCCCCGGGCATAGGATACCTGGGCGAGGCCCGCATAGGCAAATGCTTTTTCCCAGCTGTCATTGACCGAGCGCGGATCGCTTAGCAATTGCCGGTAGTACCGGAGGGCCGTATCGAACTGTTTCATATGCAACCAGGTCTCTCCCATCCTGTTGAGGGCCATGAGAGAAACATGACGCCCTTTGTCCGAGACCATGGCCCTGTTCAGATAGGTCAGCGCTTTGGCAAACTCGCCCGTCTGATCGAAACATATACCCGCATTGAACAGATAAGCGGAAATATGGGAGGAATCTCCATCCGAGCCCGCCAGGTCCACTGCCTTTCTGAACTCCTGTAAGGCAAGGTCGTACTGGTCATGTCCCAGGTAGATCAGGCCAATGCCGTTGTAGCCCGAGGCCAGATCGTGCTTATCACCCGTGCGCTCAGCCAGGGCCATGCCGCTGGTAGTATATTTCAGGGATTGTTCGTAAGAGCCTTTTATGTAATAGGCGTTCCCAAGGTCGATCAGCGCTCTTGTCAGGGCAGGCTTGTCCCCTATCTGATCCGCCCTTTCGCGGGCCTTGAGGCTATATTGAATGGAGCTGTCGGGATTGATATACAACAATTGTTTTGCAGAATCGATGAGCCGGAGAAGCATACTGTCCGTGGTCCCCTTGTATGGGGACTGCGCCGGCAGCAGATAGCTGGTCGACGACAGCAGCAGCAGTACGCTCAGGTGTTTAAGCGCTCGGGTCAGTCCAGGTTGCAATCAGGTAGTTTTTAGTCTCGTTGAGATGCCGGATATTGTAACGTTCCGGAGTGTCCCCAAATTATGATTTTAAGAAAAACTATCCACCGGCGACTTAAAAAAATTAAGTGTTTTTACCTAATAAAACGGGTCAATCCGGCGTTATTACATGCTGGGCAGGGCATATGCGTTATTTAGACTTTAAATTTAATATTTATATGACCAAGGGGATGGTGCTGGCCTGGTTGATCCTCCTTTTGACAGGCATTATAGGCATTTTCTGGAGAAGCGAAATGGTATATGCGCTTCCCACTCCTGTTCCCACCAACTATCATCCGGTGGTGACGGGAACAAAGATCAGCTGGCCGTCCAGTAGCGCGGCGCTGTTCTCTGCCGGCCGCAAACCCCTGCTATTACACTTTTTCAACCCCGACTGCCCCTGCAGCAGATTCAATGTCCCGCACTTCCGTGAACTGGTAAAACAATACGGACAAAAGGTAGGCTTTGCTGTTGTCCTTATGACCGATAAGGAATATTCTCCCGACGACATCCGCCGCAGATTCGACCTTCCTGGAAACATACCCGTTGTCCGGGATTCGCTTTTAGCAGCCGCCTGTGGCGTCTATTCCACCCCCCAGGCCGTTGTCGTCGACACCAGCGGACAGCTTTTTTACAGAGGCAATTATAATCGCAACCGATATTGTACAGACGAAAAGTCGAGCTATGCCAGGCTGGCGCTGGAAAGTCTGCTGCACCATGACCTTCATCCTATTTTTGATCCACTGGCGATACAAGCCTATGGATGTAAACTACCCACCTGTACGCAATGAAAGCACAACTCAACAACCTGCCTTCCGACATGAACCTGCATCAGCAGACCGCTCATTATCACCTGGAAGTCAAAAGAAGATCCGACAAGCTGATGAATTTTTTTCTCATCGGCTTCTTCCTCACGGGCCTCGCCCTTGCATCCTGGTTCGATACCTGGACCATTGCTCTTAGCGTAGGCGGTATCTGTCTGCTGGCCTACTATTCCGTCAAATGGGCGCTTCCGGAATCCGACCTTTATCAATATGTATTGAGCGCTGTATTTGGCATTTTTATGGCGCAGTTCATCTACCAGATGCATGGCCTGTTCGAGATGCATTTCTTTGCCTTTATCGGCTGCACCATTCTTATCACGTATCAGAAGTGGAAATTACAGATACCCATACTGCTTATTATAGTCCTGCACCACGGCATTTTCAATTACCTGCAATATTCCGGTAATACGCATATTTATTTCACAAGACTGGAATACCTGGATCTCACCACCTTTATTATGCATATCGTGCTGGCTGCCGTCATTGTCTTTATCTGCGGGCTATGGGCCTATCAGCTGAAAAGGTCCGGCGGAATACAGATACTCCAGGCCGTGGAAATGGGCAAAATGCAGCGGGAGGCTATCCTTCATGAGGAAAGAAAGAAGAATGAGGAGATCCTGGAACAGGCTTACCTGAATGCGGAAAAAGCCCGGCAGGAGGCAGAGAAAGCCAGCCAGGCCAAAAGCGTTTTTCTGGCCACTATGAGCCACGAGATACGCACGCCCATGAATGGGGTCATCGGGATGTCGTCCCTGCTGACAGAGACAACGCTGACCGAGCAGCAACGGTCCTATGCAGAGACCATTGCCACTTGCGGAGAGACCTTATTGAATGTCATCAATGATATCCTGGATTTCTCCAAGATCGAATCAGGGGGTATGGAGTTGGAAGAAGAGGATTTCAATCTCCACGAAAGTATCGAACATATACTGGATATATTTGGCATGCGCGCAGCGCAAAAAGGCCTGGAGCTACTCTACCAGGTGGACACCGACGTGCCCATGTATATCAAGGGAGATGACCTTCGTCTCCGGCAGATATTGACCAATCTCGTGGGGAATGCCATGAAGTTCACCGAGAAGGGAGAGATCTTTATCCGGGTGCGTAATGTTGGCGCCTGGCTGGACAATTCCATGGTGCTGGAGTTCGAGGTAAAGGATACCGGCATCGGCATTCCTGCCGACAAGCAGGAGCGTCTTTTCAAGGCTTTCTCGCAGGTGGATACTTCCACTACCCGCAAGTATGGCGGCACCGGTCTTGGTCTGGCCATCTCCGACAAGCTGGTAAAGCTGATGGGCGGGGAGATAAAGGTGGCAAGCAGTCCCGGCAATGGCTCTACCTTTTATTTCACCATCACTACTCATGTGGGCAACGGTGTTGTTCCGAACTATACCAGCAACGGCCTTTCCGCGCATGCAGGCAAGCGTGTCCTTATCGTGGATGATAATCTAACCAACCGTACCATCCTGAAAAGTCAGCTGGAATACTGGAACCTCATACCTGTAGCAGTCGTATCCGGCGACGAAGCGCTAAGGCTGCTAAAGAAAGAAAGCTTTGACCTCGTGCTGACCGATATGCAGATGCCCCTGATGGATGGGCTGCAGCTGTCAAGGGTGATCCGTGAAAAACATCCCAACCTGCCTATCATCCTGCTCAGTTCGGTAGGCGATGAATATAAAAAGGCGCATCTGCAGCTGTTCAGCGCCATCATGACCAAACCCGTCAAACAGCAGCTGATGTATCGGAATATCCTTTCGGCATTCCAAAATAATCACCCACAAAACCACGATGAGCATTCCTTCCAGCCCAAGCTGCCCGCCGGCCTGTCCGAGCAGCATCCATTGAAGATCCTGGTGGCGGAGGACAATGTCATCAACCAGCAGGTGATCCAGCATATTTTACAAAAGCTGGGCTATGAGCCCAAGATCGTGTCCAATGGCCGCGAAGCCGTATACACGATGCTGGAAGACTCTCATGATATCATTTTTATGGACCTCCAGATGCCGGAAATGGATGGGCTGGAAGCGACACGTCTTATCCGCCAGACCGCAAGGACACAACCCGTGATCATCGCGCTCACCGCCAATACCATGGAAGGCGATGAAGAGGAGTGTCTGGCTGCCGGCATGAACGACTATATCGGCAAGCCTATCAAGCTGGAGGAGCTGGTGGAAAAGCTCCGCAAATGGAGTCTTGAGCTATCCGCCGGCTGATCAATGTAATATCTCTTCCAGCTTCTTATTCAGCGTTTCACCCCGTAGGTTCTGGGCAATGATCCTGCCATTGGGATCGATGAGAAAATTCGCGGGTACGCCCATAATGCCGTAGGAAGCAGATACCGCATTCTTCCAACCTTTCAGGTCAGATACATGTATCCAGGGGAGCCGATCTTTCTCGATAGCCTGTTTCCATGCCTGCTTATCATGATCCAGTGAGACCCCAATGATCTCCAGCCCTTTGTCTTTGTATAGCTGATACTGCTTCCTGAGGTTGGGGTTTTCACCCCTGCAAGGGCCGCACCAACTGGCCCAGAATTCCAGGAGCACATATTTTCCGCGAAAGGAGGAAAGCCGTACAGGGTTGCCGTCCAGGTTCTGCTGTGTGAAATCCAGGGCTTCTTTGCCTGTCTCGATGCTGCTAAGCAAAGCAATGCGGGCCGCCACCTCTTTTCCCTGGGCCGACTGCCGCACCTTTTCATCCAGGGCGCTGTAAAGCTTCCTGCTCTCTGCCAAAAATGCATTGTCTGTCATCTGGAGAAGCTCCCGCGCGCTGACATAGCTGGCCGGATGTGTCCTGATAAAGTTGAGCCGGATGTCATGCTCATACCTGTACTGGCTGTCGGCCTGTTGCTGTATCTTTGCCGCCCCCAGGCTATCGCCCGCAGTCTTCCTGTTATATGCCTCATTATACAAGGCTATTGTCGCACGTCTGTGAGCTATGACCATCTGATTGAAGGTCTCGAACTCATTGACAGCCGCACTGCCGGATACCTTGTAGCTATACATGGAATCCGCATCGCCTGCCACCGTAATAGAAGCATTATCTACATACAGATCGATCTTTACGTGGAAGTTTGGAGTAAAGATCATAGCAGGTACAGGCTCCGTGACAGACCCGCTGAACACAAAGTGTCCGTTGTTTACTTTGACGGTATCGGTCCTGGAGCCATCGAAGGGACCATAATTCATATAGATGATGCTGTCTTTGAAATGGCTTATTTGCCCGGAGACAGTGAATTGCTTACCCGGTGTCCCTTCTGCCCTGGATGCGCCGGCGTATACTAATAACGACAATGTGCTTATCCAAAAAAGTTTCATATTTATGATTTTATTTTTTAAAAATTATCTGATTGCTGCATCTATTGGCGTTCCCGGAATGCCATCGATCTTTTTAATGATGTCCCCGAACTTTCCCGTACTGACATCCAGGAAATACAACGATCCATCCACACCTGCCAGCAGCGTATTACCTCCATCTGTCATACGGATCATCGATACATTTTTTCCTCCAAAGTCGGTGGTCAGCGGTTTTATCTCCTCGTTCAGGGGATTGTACCGATAGACCTGCGCACCGTAGGTGAAATAGAATATCTCCGTGGGAGAAGATGCCCATTTGGTATTGGCATCGATCAGGTCCTGCCGGGGAAAGGGTTTTTTCTCCATAGGGTTGAACTGGGTGACTCCTATAAAGTTCACCCCGAACTTGAGGCGATAGATAGAGTCGTTGCCGGCCTGTCCAAACGCATAGCAGTTGTTGTTATTGATCTGTTCGAAATGGAATAGGTCCAGTCGTACATTTTTCGGATCAAAGGCCGTGGTATCCGTTACGGGATAGCCCGTCCCCGCATAGGCCGGGCTGCCGAAATTGGTAAAGGACAGGAACTGTCTCCGGTTAACATCGTATCCCAGGAAATAGGGCATCACCGTATTGAATACCCCTTCTTTGAACATAGCGTAATCCCCATCGGCCGCCAGGCCGAACATCCCGTATACCGGACTTCCGGACCAGGTTTGGGACGCGCCTACATAGAGCTTGCTATTGATGACACCTTCCAGCACGCCATTGACGCTACAGGTAAAGGTCCCGGGCACAATGGTTGCCGGAGCATCAAAAAAATTGCCTTTGAGGGTCTTTATCTTTTTGAAGGTATTGGCATCAATCTGCACACCCGGGTCGCTGCCCTGCGAGCAAAAAAGCCAGTAGCTGTTGATGGCTACAGGGGCGATGTACTGGTTCAGGGTTGCCACTACTTCTATTGGTGAGCCCGGCAGGGTTTCTCCATTGTTGATGGCTCCATATATACGCGGCAGTACCGTTCCGTCCGGCCGGATAAAAGACAGTTGGGTAATGCCTCCTTCCTGGCTCAGGACGGTAGTCCCCGATGCAAATACCGTCTTGCCATCGATGGCGAAATCATAGAAATATTTCATGCCATTGGTGCTGTCGATGATGGTCAGCCGTGCATAATACCGGGTAGGATTAAGTCCAAAGACCGTCTTGAGCGCGGGTCCATGAAAGTCTATTTCCGTCAATTGTTCCGGCACGGCGATCTTCCACTCGAACCCAAGGCGGGGCGCCGGCTCGTCGATGACAACAGTTGGCTGTATGACAAGACTGTCACCCACAGTGGCCTGGTACACCGTATCGAAATTGGTGATGACAGGAGCGGGCGGCACATGATAGACATAATTCCCCTTGTCTTTGTAGCAGGCTGCAGCTCCGCAAGCCCAGCCTGCCAGTATATATATTAGATATCTTTTCATTGCGTTGATTTTATGATCCGTGACTATATTACTTCTCCCCCATTCTCATCGATAAAAAAGAATTTGCCGGCCTGGACATCCTTCTTGTAAAGGATCCGGTGGTTGGGCGTATTCGTATTGTAGAAATCATAATTGCCATCCGTACGCTGTTCCAATATGTATCCAAGGTCCGGGTGATTGGCCACCCAAGTCAAAGGGTCGGCCAGAAAGCTGTTCAGCTTTCCTACATAATAAAGGTTCTTGGGCGCATCGAGACCGCTGGTGCTAAGGTCCATCACTCCAGTGGTGATCAGGAAAAGCTCATGTTTCACCTGGGAATAATAGCCTCCGAGCCACATGTTCCACCAGACCGGCTTTTCCAGCTTGTTGGAAATAACGATGCGAGCGTTGATCAAAGAAGCGATGGCCGTCCCCAGATCGCCTGTTGCCACCAGGTGGAGGTCCAATGCCACCGAGCGCTGCGCGAGCAATGTGTCGGTATTATATACGACAAGGGCTATGCTGTCATACCCCGTATTGGCATGTAAGGTATACTGGTCCTTTAACGGAGCATAATGGAGACTGGGTTTGGCAGTAGTGCCGCTGTCCGTCACAGCCACTTTGTATACCCTGTCAGTATTCGACCTGTTGCCCGACAGACGGACCGGCAGGTAGATGGTATCCGACTCTTTCCCCGGCGTATAGGCAAACGTATATACAATGCTGTCCCTGTCGGTGGTAGCATCATCAAAATTGAAATAGATATTGTCGGAAGTATGATACGGCATGTAGGCTGCCTTTTTACAGGATGCCATCGTCAGCAATACAATACCGGATATTTTAAATAATATTTTCATTTTGTTGTTGTTGATTATCGGTTGCCATAATCGATCTCATCAATGGGCAGCGGCAGGATAAAGACCTTATTCGATGCCGGGTAGCTGATGCCGGACAGGCCGACGATGTTCCGGTTGAGCCGCTTGTACAAATAAAACAGCTGGCCTTCTCCATAAAACTCTTTACGGGCCTCTTTTACCAGTTCCGTGAGAAACTCCTCTTTCCCGGATACGGCGAATTTGGTGTTGATGCCCCGGTGAAAACGTACAGAGTCGATGTAAGCCGTCGCCCGGGCAGGGTCCGTATCATAGGTGCATTCCGACGCGATATAGTACATCTCGCTGAGCCGTATGGCCGGCGCCATCAGGTAATGCCTGTTCACGTCCTTGTCCCGTGCATACTTCTGGAGTTCATACCGATTGCCTGAAATATCGCTCACAGGTTTCAACCATTCCTTAAAACGCAGGTCCTCGCCACCTACTCCGCCCGTCTCGTATATTGTATTGCCGGCGTTCTGCTCGATATACAGGCTGGTGATACCTTGTCCATACAGCGTGATGAGGTTGGTCTGCATACCCGGCTCGTACCAGCCGAACACCAGCTCTTTATACAGGATGCGATCGACCGTCTGCGCATCGGATGAAATAAAGTCGGCGATCTTCGTCCAGGGAAACTTACCCGAATTGATCACTTCCAAGGCATTGGCAAGCGCCTCGGGCTGCTTGTTCATATAGAGATATGCCCTTGCCAGCTCGCCGCAGACGGCGTAATAGTTCATGCGGTGGCGTCTATTCTGGAGGAATAAAGAGGAGGAGCTCTCTTCCGTCGACTGCCCATCACCAGGATAGCCGACGATATACGTTTTATCCAGGATAGGGTCCATCGGCTTCAAAAGGGTCTTGGCGTCATTGAGGTCCGTAATGACATCTGTCAGCACATCGGTGACGGTAGAGCTGGCAGTGACCGTATTGGAAAAATCCTTTACATAGGGAATTGCCGTAGCCGTCGGATTGCTGACAAAAGACGGGGCATAGAGCCGCAGCACATCAAAATGGATATATGCCCTTAGCGCCAACGCCTCCCCTTTTATCACGGCATAGTCGACATCGGAGAGGATGGACTTGTGCGACTCGATATTTGCCAGAATGAGATTGCAGTTGGCAATGGCATTATACAAATTTTGCCAGACCTGGTCCTTTCTCTGTATGAAAATAGGATCCTGGTAATTGAACAGGGATGTTTGCAGATAGGACAAATAGTCTTGCGGAGGAATAGTGAAGTTTTGCGCCAGGACATCGGGGGTGGCGCAGGTGAGCTCCGTTCCATAAGCGCTGATCCCCGTGCATTTTGAATATACCCCGTTGAGCGCTTCTTCAAACCCCGACTGGGTATTGAACAGCTCGTCCTTCTCGACCTGCGATTGGGGTTTTACATCCAGCCATTTTTTGCAGGAGGTAAGCAGCAGACCGGCAGTGATGATCCAAAAAAGTTTGTACATATAAATGTCTTTAAAAGCTTGTTTGAACAGAAAAAGTAAAGCTCCTGGCAAAAGGGTAATCGATGCCTCTCTCGATCTTCATCGTACTCCAATGGAAGACATCGTTCATCGTCAATGCCAGCCGGAGATTCCTCATCCTGAGTCTCGAATATACCCTTGGATCGAAGTCATAGGAAAGGTAGACGGACTGCAAAGTCAACTCATCGTCCTTTTGTATAAAACGATCCGATAATTGGGAAGTGCCCAGGTCAGCGATGTTCTTGAAAAAGGCGCGATCTCCCGGTTTTTTCCATCTGTCCGTCAGCACCCTTCTATCCACGTTGTACCGCGGATCGGCGTTCTCGACTCTGTCCACCAATGTCTGGTTGTAGTCCTTGCCTCCCAACGTGGTAAAGAAATTGGCGTTCAGCAGCCATCTTTTATAGGCTATCGAAGTCCCAAAGCTGCCGGTGACCTTGGGCGTGGGGTCGGCGACTGGAACGATATCCTTTACATCCCAGAGATAGGTATGCGTACCATCTTTTTTTATAAAGATCTCCTTTCCATTCTCCGGATCGATGCCAAGCGAGCGTACCGCATAGATCGTATTGACAGCCTGCCCTTCGTTGTACCGGAGCAGGGGGGCTGCTTTCAGGCTGTCATTGTTCTTTTGCGCCTGGTCCACTTTGTCATTATATGCTTTCAGGGCGTTGGATATCTTCAGGATCTTGTTCGTATTGTGTACGAGGTTGGCAAAAACATTCACGTTCCAAACTTTATTAGCAAGGATGGTATACTTGATATTGAGCTCGAAACCGCGATTGCCCATATCCCCCAGGTTGGCCTTATAAGAAGTAAAGCCCGTGGAAGGCGGGAGGTTGATATCCGCCAGCAGTCCGTTGGTGACCTTGTAATAGTACCGTGGCGAGATCAGCAGTCTGTCGCTGAACAATCCCAGGTCGAAACCGGCATCGCTCTCGCGGGTCCGTTGCCATTGCAGGGCTTCATTGCCATAATTGTTGACCGCAGCGCCCACCCCTGTAGAATACCAATCGGAAGAATAGTAGGTATAAGTAGTCTTGGACAGGTAGGGCGGAAATTGTACCGACCCTGTCAGGCCCGTGCTGACCCTGAAGCGCAGCTGGCTGATGAAGGGATAATTATGCTGGAAAAAGTATTCCTTGTGTGCATTCCAGCCGAGCCCGACAGCCCAGAAAGGAGCCACCTTTTTGTCCGTACCGAACTTGGAAGAGCCATCCGCCCTGAGATTTATGTCCAGCAGGTATTTGTTCTTCAGCGAATAGTTGAACCCCAGCAGTGTACCGAAAAGTCGCTCTTTTGACACATCTCCTACCGGTGAGGACAGGTCGGGGAAGCTGTTGGCGAATCCTATATTGGTAAACCTGTCATTGGTAAAGCCGATGGCTGTAAAGCCTTTCTGGTCGATGGAATAGGTACGGATATTTGTTCCCAGCAGGACGTTGAAATATTGATCCCCTATCTGCCGGTTGTAGTTCAGGGTTAAATTCCCGTCAAAGGTTGCTTCGTCATCCGACTGGTAATAATAAGATCCTCTTTTGGACAGGAGATTCGTAGGATAAAAATAGAAGGTATTTGCCAGCGGAGACGTAAAGACATCCATGGTGGATCTTTTCTTCGTATAGCTTATCAGGCTCCGGAGGCGGAGATTCCGGGTAATATTCCACTCGCCTGAGAAGGCGTCGATCAGTTCGAGATAAGAGGATTTGGAAAAGCCATGGAGCGTTGCATCGTATATGGGGTTCAGCACGACATCCGTCACATACTGGGCCGAGCCGAACTGATGGGTATCGATGAGCCAGTTGTCTACGGCCTGGATGATATGTCCCGCGGAATCCGTCTTGGGATAATAAGGGTTCATGCGGGCGTACTGGGAAAAATCACCGTATTGAGATTCCCTTGCATTCACCTGGTTCACTGTAAGCACATTCTTGAAAAGAAATGTCTTGTTGGGGTTATAGGACAGGTCCATCCCGAGCGTATACCTATCGCGGCCCGATCCCTTCATGACACCGGGGGAGGTTTGATAGCGCAGGTCAAGTCCATAGCGAACCACATTGGAACCGCCCTCCAGGTACAGGGAGTTCTTATGTCCAAAGGCAGTGGTAAGAGGTTGAGACAGCCAATAAGTGTTCACACCGCTGACGATGTTCTTCATTTTTGCATAATAGCGTACATCCTGATCGTCTTGTGTGATACTACCCACCGGCGTATACAATCCCGCCAGCTGCTCATAATTCAGCTTCTCGGATGCGTTCAGCACATGATAGTCCGTAAGATCGGGCGTGGTAGCATTCAGCTCATAGTTGTAATACAGCTGCAGCTTCCCTTCCTTAGGCGCCTTGGTAGTAATGACGAGCACGCCATTGGCGGCACGGGAACCATAGATGGCCGTTGCAGCCGCGTCCTTTAATAAAGTGACGGACTGGATCCTGTTGATATCCATGTCATATACTTTTTCCAGGGATACTTCGAACCCATCCATGATAAAAGTGGGCAGGTTGACATTGCTGGAGAGACTGGTCCTGCTAAGCACATCTCCATTGCCGCTGGGCAGGGCCGTGGAACCTCTTACATTGATGCTGGGCAATACATTGGGATTGGAGCCTGCCAGGTTGTTCTGAGCGATGCTGAAGGACGGATCGAAAACCTGGATGCTTTGAAGAAAATTCTGGGGGTTGACCTTTTTCAATTCTTCCCCTGATATGACCGTGGTGTTGCCCGTGAAGCTTTCCTTATTGATGACCTGGTATCCTGTTACTACCATATTGGTCAAAGGGTCCTTATTGGCATTCAGCGAAAGTCTGACTGTAAGAAAGCTGTTGTCTTTTATCCTGATGTCCCGGCTGAGATAACCCACATAGCTGATCGATATTGTTGCGCCGGCTTTTACTAGGATGCTGAAGGTTCCGTCCTGGGCGGCCGCCTCTCCTCCTTCCACGCCTTTGACAGTAATATTGGCGCCGGGGAGAGCAGCATTGCTCTGTGCATCCACGACCTTGCCGTTGACCCTGATGAGGGGCGTCGAATCCGGCTGTGCGACAGGCAGTGGTTCTGTTACCGTCCGCGCGCTGATGACGATGGTCTTATTGACGATGGTATACATCAGCGGTTGATCCCTGAAGCACTCATCCAGGACTTCCTTCATCTCGCGATCGTTAGCTGAGAGAGTAACAGGATGGGCTTTTTCCAACAATTGCGTATTATAAAAGAAGAGGTAGCCTGTCTGTCTCCTGATGTCTTTAAATACTTTCTTCAGCGAAGTATTTTCTGCATTCAGAGATACCTTCTGCGCAAAGCCTGCGGCGGATACCTGCAGACAGCCAACCAACAAGAGCATCGTGGTTAATTTCATAACCAGAATAGTTTTTGGCTTTGCAAACGGCCTGAAGACCGCTTTGCAACAAGCAGTTAAAATCATACCTTTATGAAAATTGGGTTTAAGCGAATAAAATAGTTGAGATGCTTTTTATGAAGTTTGCCCATTTCGGCCGGGGGTGTGTCACCACTCCCGGCTTCCTTATGTAGAGTGGTCCCCACGACGCCGGAGCGTCGAGGGGACGGCTTTAGGAGTGAGGCGCCGCGCGGGCGTTAGGAAGTTTGCTCATAGCAGTGTGTTAGTTTTGTTGGTGAATAAAATTTATCAGAGCCTTTGCCCTATCAGGGCATTACCGTAACCTTTTTATCGTCTATCTTAAAATGAACCTTACTTAATTCCAATATTTTAAATACTTCTGTCAATTGGCTGCTGCGGGGGATATCCCCTTCGAATTTTTCCGTGGTGATCTTCCCCTCGAACACTACTTCCACATTATACCAGCGGGCTATCTGACGCATTACTGTTTGTATATCGGCATTCTCGAAATGGAAGCGGCCATTCTTCCATGCAATGGCATCCTCTACATCTGCATCGGGTATCATCCGGCTGTGTCCTCTATCATCCAATTGTACCTGCTGTCCCGGCTCTAAAAGGGTGGTTTGCCTGCTCACTACCCGTACGCTGCCTTCTAATAAGGTGGTCCGCACGGCATTTTCATCCGTGTAAGCATTGATGTTGAAATGTGTTCCCAAAACCTCCACCATGGCTGAGTCTGCGCCGGCACTGAATTTTACCCTAAAAGGCCGGATCTTATCCTTTTGAACTTCAAAATATGCCTCCCCTGTGATCTGTACCGTTCTCTCATCACCTGTAAAAGCTGTGGGATAGGTGATGGATGAAGCGGCGTTCAGCCAGACGGCTGTACCGTCGGGCAGGATCAGGCGATATTGCCCGCCACGTGGTGTTGTGAGCATGTTATGAACGGGAACATCTGTTTCTTGCCCGGGGTCCGCCTTTTTATATGCCAGCTGTCCATTGCCCAGCTTGTCGATCTTTGTATTCCCTTGTTGAGCCACCAGGCCGTCATGCAGGCTGTCCAATGCAATAGTGGAACCATCTGCCAGCGTCAGCAGCGCCACATTGCCACCGGGAGGCCGGTCGTGCTGTACTGCAAGGGTTTGCTCCGCCTTGCCCGTCTTCTTTGGCATCAACAGGTACCAGGTCACGATACCGCCCAGGAGCACAGCGGCTGCTGCCCAACGTATAAGGGTCCTTTGCAGTCCTTTTCTCACAGCGGGCGCTTCTTCCCTGCCTATACGATGGATCGCCTCCCGGACAGCCTGCCACCTGCCCTCGCTGTGTTCCGGAAGAGAAGGCATCTGCTGCAACATTTGTATCAGGTATTCCCTGGCCGCCTCATCGCCCGAAGGCTGTTCCAGCAATAATGCCAGCTCCTCCTCTTCGGCAGGGGTGGCTATACCGGATGTATATTTGTCTATCAATAGCGTGATCCTTTCAGGGGCAATCATATAAGGTGGCTTAATGATAGTAAGACGCAGCAAAAAAGAACTTGAACCAGTTTGTGGGAAAAAAATTATTTTTTTATCATGATCCAGGTATAGGCGAGCATCAAGGCAGGGAGAATATCCTGCTCGTCCATGTAAGTCCGGATGGTCTGCAGGGCCCTGACCAGGTGGTTGCGGACCGTGTTGGGAGAGATATTCAGCTGCCGGCCTATCTGGTCGTAATTCATCCCTTCATGCCGGCTGAGTATATAAACGGCCTTTTGTTGTGGAGAAAGCTGATCGACAGCCTGTTGTATCAGTGCAGCCCGATCGCGCAGCAAAAGCGTCTCATCCGTATCGTTATGCGCTTCCTGCCTGAAATTGGATAGTCTCTGTAACATCCGGCTTTCATTCAGCTGACGGCGTATCTGATCCAGCGTGCGGCGTGCGGCAATGGTAAAAATATAAGCTTCGGGGTTGTCTACTTCATCCAGCTTTTCCCGATGTTGCCAGATCTTTATAAATATTTCGTGGGTGATCTCTTCGGCCAATGTCGTAATCCGTATCATTTTGAGCACGAAAGGATAAATGCGTCTGTCATATCGGCGGAACAGCTCTCCGAAGGCCATTTCATCCCCCCGGGCTATCCGGTGAAACAGGTCATGATCCGTATATTGGGCTACTAAAGGCAGGCCGCGAAGGTACGACAATCTAGTGATCCGACAACAACACCGGAGCAGGCTTCCCTGAGGACTTCTTCCGGCCCGCCAGCAGCAACAAAGGCAGGGCCAGCAAAAAAAGCAATCCTATAAGCAGATAAGCATCTCCAAAGCTCAGCGCATTGGACTGACGGGTGACCGTGCTATCCAATAGCTTCAACGCGCGATCCTGTGCATCCGCAGCGCTGATTCCCTTTCCCGCCAAATAATGTGTATAGCCAGACAGCCTTTCGGTGAGCAGCGGATCGCCCGGGACAAGATTGGATATAAGGTCTGTTCGGTGAACTGCATTTCGATTGGTCAGATACGTATTTACCAGCGCGATGCCAAATGATCCACCCAGCTGACGCATCATATTATTCAGGGCCGCGCCTTGCGGCATATCCTTTGGTTCCAGTCCCGATACAGCCAGCGCCGTCAGCGGCACCGTCACGATAGCCAGCCCTACACCTCTCCATATCAGTGGAATGGAAATATCCGCACGGCCTGCTTCCAGGTCCAGTCGCGACATCTGCCAGCTAAAGAGGACGAACAAGGTCATCCCCGTGGTGATCATCACCAGGGGTGAGATCCCTCTCTGTAAAAGCCGCGCCGAGATCATCAATCCCCCTATGGCCAGACAGGCGCCCGGCAACAGCAACAGCCCCGTCTGGGTTGGTGTAAAGTTCAAAAGCCGCTGGGCAAACACCGGTGTGAGAAACACCGATGTAAAGATACCTACGCCTGATATAAACGTGAAAACGGCAGCGATGCTGAGGTTACGGCTTTTCAGCACATACAGATTCACCACGGGATTCTTGGTCCTCAGCTCCCACCAGATGAATAGGAAGATACCTACAACGGCGGTGACCGTAAGATAGATGATATAGTTTGTATCGAACCAGTCTTCGGCCTCTCCCCTTTCCAGTACCGTCTGCAAGGAGCCTACGCCGACAGCCAGTAAGAAGATACCGGTCCAGTCAATCTTTCCCGTCAGCTGTTTCTCCGCCGGCTCGCTCAGCAGCATGGAGCAAAGCACCGCTACGGCGATGCCGATGGGAACATTGATATAGAAGATCCAGGGCCAGGAATAGTATTCTGTGATAAAGCCTCCCAGCGTGGGACCGATAGTAGGCCCTATAAAAACGCCTATCCCAAAAAGAGCGCTGGCTACATTCCTTTTTTCTTTTGGGAACAGCTCGAACACGATGGCCTGCGATACGGACAGCAGCGCGCCGCCGCCCATACCCTGCAGGAAGCGGAAGGTCACCAGCATCCAGATATTGGAGGCCTGTCCGCATAAAAAGGAACAAAGTGTAAAAAGGATCACTGATCCGATATAATAATTACGCCTGCCCAGCTTCGCCGCCAGGAAGCTGGTGATGGGAATAATGATCACATTGGCGATGGCATAGGAAGTGATGACCCAGGAAGTATCCTCCAGGGTGGCACCCAGGTTGCCGCTCATATGCGAAAGAGCGACATTGACGATGGATGTATCGATGAGCTCCATCATGGCGGCGCCGATGACCGTGATCAGCAGGATATTTCTTTTAAAGGAGTTCATTCTGCGGCATTCATAAGTTGTAAAGCTTCGGCGGGAGAGGACAGGGACAGCTGGTATACGTAGGCGGTATCTCCGACATGGATCTCATAATTGTTCCCGGCCAGCGCGTTGAGGAGGTCTTCTGCTACCTGACGAGGAGGGATGCCATTTTCACCACCGATGACCTTTGAGAATTCCGTATTGACCAGGGGCGGCATCAGCTCGAATACTTTTACATTTTCCGCGGTCCTTCCCAGGGTCACTCTTAGCGTTCTTGTATAGGAATGCAGGGCTGCCTTGCTGGCTGCGTAGGTTGCCAAGCGACGGCCCGGGGCAAGCGCTACGATGGATGTGACATTGACGATGGCGGACTCTTTCTGTTTTTTAAGGAGGGGCAGCAGCTTTTCCGTGAGCCGTATCGGCGCGAGGTAGTTGGTCTGCATTTCTTCGGCGGCCTTTTCGGCAACATTGACCTCATCTCCCACCTTGTAATAATGGGCCTTGCCTGCATTGTTGATGACGATGTTCAGGCCGGGAAAATCTTTATTGATCCTTGCTACCAGTTCGTCTATTTGTCCCGGGTCGGTGATATCGCTGACGATGCCGGTGACGTTCTTAAGCCGTGCAACGGCTGCTTTCAGCCTTTGTTCGTCCCTGCCGGTGATGATCACCTGATTACCTTTTTCGACAAATAAATTGGCCAGTTCAAATCCGATGCCTGCGCTACCGCCTGTGATAAGTACGGTGTTGTTGGTCGTGTTCATAATTGTAGTTTTTATAATTTTTTAGAATATACCGATCGGTATATTTTTATACAAAAAAATAGCTATTTCAGTTCGCGTATCATTTTTTCCACCTGTTCCATCACCTGGCGTATGTATCGGGGTCTGCCTGTCACCCGTGATATCATGATGCCGCCTTCGATGGTGGAGATGATGGACAGGGCTGTCTGTTCGGGATCTTTTATTTCTTTGAATTCCTTTTTTTCGATGCCTGTCTGCAGGAGGGATACGATAAAGTTCTTCCAGTCGAGGATGACATCCACTACTTTTTTCTTGAGGGCTTCATGTGTATCGTCCGCCTCGACCGCGGTATTCAGGATGGGGCATCCGCCTTCGGGGAAGCCCTGGATATTGCCGCTGTATACATCCACATAGACCAGCAGCTTTTCCCGGACCGTCTTTTTCTTATCTATCTCTGCCCGTACCATGGAGGTGACTTTTTTTACATTGTAGTCAAAGGCGGCCAGAGCTACTTCGTCCTTGTTGGCAAAGTTCCCATAGATGCTGCCTTTGGTGAGACCCGTAGCCTCTGTCATATCGCTAATGGATGTTCCGGCGTATCCTTTTTTGTTAAAAACGGGGGCCGTCTTCTCCACGATGAA
>Ga0105239_10001755_pt1 | contig 28592 bp, 27 predicted proteins | sample KBSC44metaG_FD_92761 | JGI IMG/M metagenome (GOLD analysis project Ga0105239, IMG submission 92761) | Corn rhizosphere microbial communities from Kellogg Biological Station, Michigan, USA - KBS C4-4 metaG | ecosystem: Host-associated > Plants > Roots > Rhizosphere > Soil | place: Michigan, USA...
AATTCGCCTAAAAGATCTTGTTGTCTATCCTTCGAAGCGGTTAAAAATTCAGTTTTGGCTGTATTAAAAGCCTTTTTGGTATCCTCGTTCCACCCTTTTTGAGGTTGAACTTTCCCTAGCTCGGTTAGAATCTCTTTTTTAAACCAACTTGTCTGCCGATCTAATAACCAGGCTTTTAATTCTGTAGCGTGTTCACTTTTAGCGTTTAGCACAACTTCTGTAGCCAGTTTTTTAGTAAAATTTTCATTTGAAATTTTATATTTGGCTTTGAGTGTTTCTTTTGTTACTGGAGGAGCCCCCTTTGTTACTAAAGATGCATGGTGGCTTAGAAACTCTAAGCTCTTTTCTTCTAGAGCATCTTTATCTACTGTTGTGGGCCTTTCTAAAGTAGCGTGAAAATGATGAATGACATCGAGCGTTCCTATATCTAGCGATGCTTCAGGGGAATTGTTGTACCAACCAATGCTGTGAAGTGCAATTTCTTTCTTAGTTGGTAATGCGTTTCCTACAGCCTCTTTAATTTTTGCAACTGTAGAGGGTTTGGTTAGCTGGAATTGGAAAACATGCCCAGCCCAGTCTGCCATCTCAGGTCCATATTTTTGCCCTACGCCAGCAATAGCACGACTAATAGCACTGTTTGGATCTTCTAAAAGCTCTGAAAATCTCTCGGATACGACATCGGTAAAGTTTCGAGATACCTTTCGTGATTGAGTCATTACAATTTCCGAAATTTTGTTTCGGAGTGCATAAAGTGTGACTAAGCCAGCCCCTAAACAAGTCAGAGTTATGACGACTTTATTGGCCAATGTCGCAAAGAATTTATTTGCTCCTAATTTTTCTTTGCCTGAGCTCGAATTGGCAACGTGTTTTTCAAGGATTTCAAAGGTAGGGGCAATTTCTTCTGGAGGCCTGTCGAATAGTTTACCCAGGGCTTCGGTTGCCGGTTTTCGGAAATGAGCGGCCAATGTAGCGATAGCTCCAGCTCCCAGGACAGAAGGAGCCCATTTTTTAATGGTTTTATAGAGGGAATATTTTCTTTTAAGGTCTTTAAACCAGTTTATAATTCTGCGCCAGCCACTTGGATTGTACTGTTTTTTTCGAGCACTACCGAAACCATCCCCCTGGAGCCATTGTGGGAAAAATCCGGACGCCTCTCGGCGGCTCAAGCCGTGGCTTGACCCTCCAAAAATTGTGCTAATGCCTTCAATAATCCGCATTGTTCAGATTCAGCCCATGTATGCCATAAAACCTAAATGCATAAAAACAGTCATTTGTGCTTTGATGTTATCCTCTCGACTTTGAGGAGAATTTACAACTTAATTGGATATCTAAAATATGTTTTTTAAATATAAAAAAAGAATGATATGTTTACAAAGCAGCGACATGAAAAAAAAGCCGGTAGTCAACCTTAATGAAGGTGACTAGCCGGCCAAGTAGAGTCAGGATGAAATAGGAAAGATATTAAAGGGAAGTAGGAATAATATCGGTCTTGTCGCTTTATCTGGCATTAAAAAAGTTTTTTAAAAATTCTCTACCGACTTTAGGGGCTTTTTCTGTTACCCGATCGACATGTCCGCAGGTGAAATCTGAAATATTGGAGCAGCCCTCCTTAACACGGTTCGGTGTTATATGGGTTATCCAGCCTGCAAATCGTTTGACAGGACTTTGAATGAAATTGGGGGTGAACTTCGAGAAGGTCGACCCAATTGATTTTCGGAAAGCAACAGCCAGAGTGACAGCCGTTCCAATGGTTGCAATCTTAATACCTGTGTTGATCAGTGTTTGGGTCCAGTTCCTTTCCTTTTTGATGCCTGAACCGTCTTCTTTTTCATAAATAGCCTTATCCTGATTTAAACCATACCTTCGTCTAGCTGAGCCATTCTTGCTAAACAGCTTTGACAACCATTCCCAAAATTGTTTAAAAACGTTTTGCTCCTGTAAGGAACGTGTCCCACCAAATTTTGTGACATCTTGTTGAGGCTTTTTAGTCGGTGACATGGGTGAGGTAAAGCTATCCTCCGGGTTTTGCGGCGGCGGAGTACTTGTTACGGTATCTGGAGTACCGGAATCAGCCTCTTTTCCCTTATAAGGAGAAAAGGGTGGATTTCCTGATTGATATTGGGTTAGCGGTGATAGGCTTCCCATAGCGGTCTCCCTTGATTCGTCCTGAACACATAATGCTGAACTAAGTCGCGCTTAGGCGCTGTACCTTGATCGATAGCGTGTTAAAGCAACACATGATTAACATAATCCGGTGTGAGTTTTGCTTTGTTAGTTGTTTTAGGGTAATTAAATCTCTGCGCCGTAAAGCCAAGAGTTTGTAATGCTATAACCCTGCATTGGAGCAGGCCTATGCTAATGAATAGGGGTGATATGAACTGTATTTAGCCTTCACAGGAAGCTAACTCAATGACGAGTTCCCTAAAAAAGCAGATTCTATTTCTGTTGTGCTTTCTTGAGCAAAAGTGTGACTTGCTTCAAGGCAACAGGTTTGCATAGCTTGTTTTGTAACGTCGCTATTTATCAAGTATCTAATTGGCTTTTAACCCTCTTGTGCCCACATAAAAGGGGCTGATTAAATTTTTGTGCTAGTAAATTTATTTGCTGAATTGGCTTGCACTGATAGGGTTGTTGAATTAATCAAGTATCTAATTTGTTTTTGACCCTTCTTGTGCCCACATAAAAGAGGCTGATCAAATTTTTGTGCTAGTGACTTTTAATTTGATTCCATTTGCCTTTGCTTGCTACTACAATTATGCTTATTAGAGCCTCTGAAAAGCTTGGCTTGCCTTGGAACAGTATAGTTCCTGTATGGATAGAGAAGAGTTTGAACGTTAAGCGAATTTTAGTATGAATAGCGTAAGACCCCTGTTTTTGATTTCTTTGTCACTGAGTGCCGCCATCCTTCTTGGGGCATGTCGTTCAGATCGGGTTGTTGTCGATCGCAAGGATCCTCGATCGCCACAGTTTGCTTATCGCCTAGATGAGTTGGCCTTGTTGCAAATGGCTGTCGATGATATTCAAAGTTTGGAGCAGGATAAGCATTATGGTCAGATATACGACGATTTTGCCTCTCCAGAGTTTAAGCAGGAAACCAGTCGTCGTCGATTTCTGATTTGGGGAAACTGCGCTGAAACCTATCTGGGTGGTTTGGAAGAGTATGATCGCAATGAATTAGGCTTTTTCCGGGAACAATTCAAGAAACAAGCACCAATCGACAGTATTATACGTACTGTTCATCGTAGCCGTTACCTTGCCAAGGAGCGCCTGGGGTTTGTTTACGACGGCATTCATTTTAAGCTTCGGAACTGGACCTGGATCACCAACGATAAAACTTTTCTTCAATGTATGGAAGAAAGTGCAACACTTGAAAAGTCAGGCCAGGTTGTTGAAGAACCGATTGAAAAAACTAGCGCCGATAAAGAGAATCAGGGGGATAGTGGTCTTAAACCCACATCAGCAGAAAGAGCTGATAGTAACCCATTTCCTAAGTCTGATTCTCACGCAGCTCCTTCTGACTCCTCCTCCGAAAAAAATGTTTCTGAAAGCTCTAAAGGAGAGTCTTCTCACTCAGAGCATGACCATGAAGACGATCCGAATGGCTTAAGAAACGATAATCAGCCACCACCTCAGGAAACACCTCCTGCAGCACCGACATCGCTTCACTATGCTCGTGCGAAAACATATCGACCTGCGTCTCACCATCGAAGCGTTAAAACGCTTCAAAAAGCTGAAAAGACTTCTCAAGAGGAAGAGCCTACTCATAACTCTCCTCCTGTTCCCGGGCAGCACTAGACTTAAAAAATCATTCCGGCTTTTTAAAATCACGCTTGAGCCTGTTAGAATCTTTTTAAGATACCAAAGGATGTTCTTTCTATGGGGTTTGCTCTCCGCCCGATTTTGTTAATCGTGTTCGCAATCGTGGGTTTGACCTTAGGAACCTATGTCATGCTGACACCGGGGCTTCGCCCGACGATCATCTCAATTATTAAAAAGCCCATTATGGAAGTTGAGAACCGCGTTATCAATTTGGGCACGGTGAGCATGGATAAGAAGGTTCATGCTGCTTTTCTGGTGTTCAATCAAGGGGGAAAACATCTGCGTCTATTTCGAGTGGAACCTTCTTGTGGTTGTACGGTGCCTAGTATTAGTCAGCAAGTAATTGCTCCCGGCGATTTTGCAAGAATCAATGTGGTGTTGGATACCAGCTTAAAAATGGGTAAAATCAGAAAAAAGATTCTTTTGTACAGCAACGACTCAAAACGTCCGATATTGCCTCTCTTTTTGATTGGTGAAGCTCACCCGGCAAAATTAGAAGGGCATAAAATGATTTCTGTTGTGCCTCAGAATCGTTTGGCCTTGTTTCAAGGGCAATGCGCAAGCTGTCACGTGCAAAAAGGTGTTGGAAAAACAGGACAGGCCCTCTTTGCTGCGGATTGTGCCATGTGTCATGGTATGGGAGCTCAAGGTAATTTGCCGTCAGGCCCCAGCTTGCTTAAAGGGGGAAGCGAGGATGCTGATATTGAGGCATTGACTAAGGTTGTTGCCAACGGCTCGCCTCATAATCCACAAATGCCACCCTTCCTGGATAAAAATGGGGGGCCGTTAACGAAATCTCAAATTGATTCTTTAGCCGTGTTTCTGAAAATTAAAAGACTCGCGCCTGAAACCTTGACGGAATCGTCGGAAGAAGAGCCTGGGGATGAGAAACTGCTGAAACAAGCTATCAAACACCCCCATTAGAACAGGATATTGCTTGCGCTTACAGCGTTGCTTCGTTTTCGCAGTCCTTACGTAGGTTTTACCCTGGTTAATTGTCAGATCTTTAACTTTTATTCAATAAAGTAGATTAGAGCTCAGTATACAGGGGCTTTACTAACCCCTCTAGTGCTTAAAATCCTGGATTGAAAAAGTAAGATTCCCGCTTTCGCGGGAATGACAGTATTCTTATAATAGGTATGCAAGCTTGCTTACTCACAGAAGACTAGATTTTCTGATGGCCGTCCTGAAGCCAGCGTGCAGCATCTTTGGCATGGTAACTGATAATCATATCGGCACCGGCACGACGAATGCTTGTAAGGAGCTCTAGAACAACAGAGCGCTCATCAATCCAGCCATTCTCGGCAGCTGCTTTGACCATTCCGTATTCGCCCGATACATTGTAGGCGACTAAGGGCAAGGTAAATTCATCCCGGATGGTGCGGATAATATCGAGGCAAGGCAAAGCGGGTTTTACCATAATCATGTCAGCGCCTTCAGAGATATCCAGTTCAACTTCATCAATGGCTTCTCGGGCATTTCGCAAATCCATTTGATACGAGCGACGATCACCACTAGCGGGTGTCGATCCTGCAGCATCCCGGAAAGGAGCGTAAAGGGCGGTCGCATACTTGGCGGCGTAGGACAGGATTGGCACGTGATCAAAACCAGCGTCATCCAGGGAGTCTCGGATGAAGCCAATACGGCCGTCCATCATATCGGAAGGTGCAATAATGTCTGCTCCGGCTTCTGCCTGAGAAACGGCTACTTTGCAGAGTAAGTCCAGTGTTGGATCGTTCAGGACTTTTCCGTCCATGAGTACGCCACAATGGCCATGATTGGTGTATTCGCACAAGCAGGTGTCGGCAATTACAATGAGGTCATCCCCAAAGTTTGCTTTCAGTGCCTGAATAGCTCGTTGAGCAACCCCTTCTTCAAACCATGCGTTGGAACCTTCTGAATCTTTTTCGGAAGGAATTCCAAAGACAATGACGCCTTTGATTCCGAGTTCCAGTGCCTGGCCCGCCTCAATGACGGCATTATCAATGGACTGTTGGTAAATACCCGGCATGGAGGGAACTTCAATGCGACTGCTATTGACATCATCGTTGACGAAAAGCGGATAAATCAGATGTTCAGGACGTAAAACCGTTTCTGCCACCAAGTCTCTTAATTGAGGTGTTCTACGAAGTCTGCGTTTCCGAATGATGGGGAAGTTCATATAGTTGGAGGTCCATTAATTAGGGGATTGCGACTATGATAATGAAAAAGGAAGCTCTCTATCTGGATCATCCGATGAAAAAGGTAAAGAATAAAGCGTTAAATTTTAAGAGCTAGTGTTTTTTTAATTCTTGCTAGTCTTTAAACGGAAGCGTTATAATATTTTTATCAGGTGTTCATCGTGTGAGTTTAACAGTTGGTTGGTTACTTTTTTGTGTCGTAAAGGCCTCAACATTTTTTCGTGTTGCGTTTTATATCTCTTGGGCAAAAAAAAGGTTTTTTTCCTGAACTTTTTGCAGGATGGATCGACATTAATAATATGGTGAGTAATTACAATTTAAAAATGGAGCTGGTGACCGTTACTATGAAGCGCTGTTTATTGCCGGAGTCATGGCTTGAGCGAGTTATCCTTGTTAGTTTTATTGTCATGTGTGCCATCAGCACGGTTGACGCCATGATGGGGCGTAATTTGGGACAGTCTTCAGAAAAACTTCGATTGAGTAAGCATCAGGCTCAAGAAGAACAGGTTGCTTTAATGGCCTTAAAAAGCAAGGTCACAACACTCCCTTGATTTTAACGGCTTGTATCCTGTCCTACTCACCAGATTAACCCATTTAGACTTACAAAAAAGGCGTGTTCTTAGGAATATGCCTTTTTTGTATTTACAAGGCATCATATTTGCCTTGTCCTGGGAGCATTTCTGGCTATGATAGGAAGGATAACCAGTATTGCTTTAAATTAACCGAAGAGAGAGGTTGCTATATGAGCCAGCAGATTGCTACTTCGCAGCGTAAAGAGAGTGCCTCTATTGTGTCTATGGAACCGAAAGCCTTGTCTCAAAACCGAATCGAATTATTTGATCATGGATTTATTGAACTGATTGACTCAATGGGGAGTGATCTCACGATTGTTAACTCTGCTCGTGTGTCTTTCGGGAAAAGAAAAACAAAACTGTCGGATGGGGATGTCAAACTGATTCACTATCTTGCTGAACACAAGCACTGGAGTCCTTTCCGCCATGTGCAGTTTCAATTTCACTGCAAAATTCCGGAATTTGTAGCGCGCCAATGGTATAAACACGTTGTGGGAATTGCCTACTCAGAAATGCCAACAGTCGATCATGCTTGGAATGAAATTAGTATGCGCTATGTGGATGCCAGTGATTTCAACTTCTATGTGCCTGATGGATTCCGGATGCAATCCGATAACAATAGGCAAGCCTCTACAGATTCCCATGTCGATAACCCTTCCCTCACCACGGAATTTAAAGAACATTGCGAAGCCGCGCTAAAGCTCTACCACCACCTCATTGAAAGTGGTGTTGCACGCGAACAGGCTCGTGCAGTATTGCCCCTTGGCATCTACACAGAGTTCTATTGGACCGTTTCCTTGCAGGCTTTGGCGCATTTCATCCACTTGCGTCGTCATGAAGGAGCGCAATATGAAATACGCTTGGCTGCTGATGCTTTAGAACAGTTGGCGCGTTCTGTAACGCCGACTGCTTTAGCTGCATTAATGCCTACATCCTCCTAATAAAGGTGCTGAGAGAGCCCACGTTTTATAGCGAGGGCTCTTTACCGCTTTATCTTTATCGATAGAGGGTTTTTAGTTGTTTATTAGTCCAGAAGGCTGGATTTAAGACCTTCTGGTTCGTGAGTGCGAATGTAGTTGCGTAATGCTTCGCGAATGAGTTCGCTTCTTGAGCGCTGCTCTTCGTCTGCCAGCGTATCAATATCTGCCAGGAACTTTTCAGGCAGGGAAATCAATACCCTGGTACTTTTTTTAGTTGCTTTCTTCATTGAAATTAGCTCCACCAAGTCTTAGTCTTCGTCAAGTAAATCGTTTAATAAAGCTTCGCTAACAGGAGAGTCAGGCTTCCGTTTTTTCATGTAAACCCTGAGCGCTTGTCGAATTAGCTCACTACGTGTTCTTTGTTCCATATCAGCAAGTTCATCAATCTGATCGAGAAACTCCTCACGCATGGAAATTAATACTTTAGCCATAGCGGTTCTTTTTGACTCCAGTTAAAAAGGTCTCATCTCTCTGTTGATATTAGGATAGGGATGCTCTAATAGTTTCCTATACTAATAAAACCTAACGCGCGATTAAGATTGCTTACCAGAGGTTCAATGTTAAATATTAGGGCATTATTTTTTAGGTGGGAGTGATATCCTTCTGTAGCACAAAAGGCACCCATCACACACGGAAAGGTGCCTTTTGAAAAGTTGTAAGTTAAGGAATTAAACGGAAAGTGGGGCCCGTTCTTTTGAATCAACAGAGCAGGCTTGGCTTGTTACTTTGGGATGGCAGCCAGGGTGAGTGATAGCACCGTAGCAAGCCGGTCCAACTTCCTGAGCATATTTCCATAACACGCCCCCACTATATAAAGGCGCAGGCATAGTCCAGGCTTTACGGCGCTTTGCAAGCTCGGCATCATCCACTTCGAGGGTAAGGATGCCTTTTTCAGCATCCACAAGGATCATGTCGCCGTCTTGAATAAGGGCAATAGGACCACCAGAGTACGCTTCAGGACCCACGTGTCCGACACAAAGGCCTCGTGTACCGCCACTAAAGCGGCCATCGGTAATTAGTGCAACGTCTTGACCCAAGTTTTGACCGTAAAGTGCCGCTGTAACAGAGAGCATTTCTCTCATTCCAGGACCACCTTTGGGGCCTTCGTAGCGGATAATCACCGTGTCTCCCGCTTTGATTTCCTGTTTTTCAATGGCTGCAAAAGTGGCTTCTTCACCGTTGAAAACACGGGCTGGACCTCGATGCACACGGCGTGTCAAACCGGCCACTTTTACAACGGCACCTTCTGGTGACAGATTTCCGTAAAGAATTTTTAAGCCACCGGTTGGGCTCAACGGGTTTTGGGCACTTCTAACGACGTCTTGAGTTTCAGGCAGCTTTACATCCTTTAAGTTTTCAGCAACCGTCTTTCCAGATACGGTTAAGCAATCCCCATGAATCAGGTCTGCTTCTAAAAGCGCTTTCATGATGATGGGTACGCCGCCGACCTTGAAGAGGTCGTACATCACGTATTTACCGCCTGGCTTCAAGTCTGCGATGTGTGGTGTTTCATCGAAGAGACGGTTAATGTCCGCCAAGGTGAGTTCTACACCCGCTTCGTGTGCCATGGCCGGTAAATGCAGACAAGCGTTGGTGGATCCACCGGATGCCGCCACAACACGAATGGCATTTTCAAACGCTTTGCGGGTCATAATGTCGAGGGGCCGAATATTGTTTGCCAGCAAGTGCATTATGGCTTCGCCGCAATTAAGATTCACTTGAGGACGGTCCGGGTGGACGGCAGGATAAGCACTACTACCAGGAAGTGCCATACCAATAGCTTCAGCGACACAGGCCATGGTGTTGGCTGTGAACTGTCCGCCACAGGAACCGGGGCCGGGGCAGGCCTCATTTTCAATCTGGTAAACTTCTGCTTCTGTCATTTTTCCAGCGGTGTAGGCCCCAACCGCTTCATAGACATCCACAACGGTCAGGTCTTTTCCATTGAGATGGCCTGGCATCATGGTGCCGCCGTATAAGAATAAAGAAGGAACGTTTAAACGAGCCATTACCATCATCATGCCGGGTAAGGACTTGTCACATCCAGCCAATCCAACCAAGGCGTCATACTGATGACCCAACATAACCAATTCAACCGAGTCAGCAATGGCTTCACGGCTTACTAAAGAGGCTTTCATCCCCTCGTGGCCCATCGCAATCCCATCGGTAACTGCAATCGTTACAAATTCACGGGGAACACCGCCGTTATCCGTAATGGCTTTTTTGACGTACTCTGCTTGATCGTGCAGAGTAATGTTGCAAGGGGACACTTCGTTCCAAGTCGATGCAACGCCAATAAGAGGTTTTTGGAAATCTTCATCCTTAAGACCCATGGATCTATAAAAGGCACGCTGCGGCGCGTGCACAATGCCATCCATAATATGTTTACTTTTATGGCGAAGATCGTGCTCTTTATTGGAGGCCATGAAAAATTTTCCTCATTAAAATAAGTTGAGAATAGTAAAGAACCCTATTCACGGTATCACGAAGGTTTATAGGATTCGAGAGCCATGATGAAAGTCAGGGTTTTGAGGCTGATTATTAAGATTAAATAATGCAATGTTTAAAATTACGAAAAGAGAGCCATCAACAAATAAATGAAAATTGTTTTAATGCGATTAGAATAGGGTAAGGCATATAGGGGAATATTCATGAGTTTGTCTCAGGTTGGAGAAAATGTTGTTGTTTCAAATCATTATTCAGATTTGAGCCCAATGGCGGAATTGGCTAATAAAAGTCCCAAATATAGTCAGTATAAGCTGCAGCAAGCGCATAAACTGATTGCGGATTGTGCCAATAAGCGTGATTTTGAAAAACTGGATTCATTATTGATGGATTGTGGCTTTAAAAAGGCAACTTCAGCAGCATTAAAAAAACTACTAGAAGATGCGGCTTTGAAAAAAGACCATGCGTTATTTGGATTCCTGAATATCAGAGGCGTTTATTCAACCAAGGCTTATATTCGTTTTTTATTTCAGGGTCTACTCTCTAGAAGTAAAAGGGAAGGTTTTACTTACAATGCCTTACCCGCCTTCTAACTGATCGATTTATAGATTTTTAAAGAGCTATGCCTGTTTTGGCATGGCTCTTTTGGCTTCGCAGGAAACCCTTTGAAACTTTGCTTAGCATGGAGTTTTTTGGAAACAAGCAAATTTACATTATTAATTGTTTTTATATTATTGATGTCTATAAAAACTTTTCCTTTTTCATATTTTATAAAGCTTTTTTTCTAAATCTGACTGCTTTATCGGACGAGAGAGCGGTAAATAGTCACCTATAGAGAGCTTATCGCAATTAGACTGCGTGTTACTTTTTATAAGTAAGGGCTTTTACTATGGCTATCAATGGAGCGACAGGTTTGCTTGGTACGACGACAGTACCCACTACTCAACTTGCTACGGGCGGAACTGTACAAACAACCGGTATCAGTACTGCCCAGGCTCAATTGGCTAATTTGCTGCAAACTTTACAAACAGCTATGCAGCAACAACCAGCCACAACAACGAGGTTAGGTACCAATAATCTCTTTACAGGGACAACTACCGGCCTTGGTACTACCAATGCATTGGGAACCACAACGGGTCTTGGTACAACCACAGGTTTAAGGACTACTACGACCGGGCTCGGTACAACTAATGCACTGGCAACCACACCGACCACAGGAACTACGGACTTAACTAATTTTAATTCGATTGTGGGCTCAATTTCCGGTATGTTAGGGTCTTTCTTTTCAAACTTAGGTGAAACTGGTAACCAAAGCCTATTGGGTGGTGCTATTACGGGTATCCTGACTCCGTATACACCCAATACAACCACTGGAACAATGAATGCAACGACCAGTTCCCTGCTCGGAGCAGGAACCACGCTTCCTATGACAACAACGGCCGCTACAACAACTGGCATGGGAAGTACGATGGGTCTGGGTACGACAGGTTTTGGAACGACTGCTCAAGATCGACTTTTTTCATCACCTGTCACTACAGCATCCTCTGCTTATTCGCCTTTGACGTCTTCGTTTTTGTTGGCATCCCAAAACATGACAACTCTTATGTCGACAGGAATTAATACAAGTGGAACGGTTAGCGGAACAACGAATCCCTTTTAAGGTGCTGAAGCAACTGTATTTTTAGAATCCACACTCATATGGCTCACATAGACCGTTCTTTCATTGGTATTTGATGAGCTTGATTGTTCCGGCTTTGCCCATTTCCATTTATAAACCCCTGCTTTAAAATAGGGTCCTACGTCATCGTTATAGGCATTGGGACCTTGGATTTCGTAGATTTTTTTCCCGTTCTGATAAACGCCTGTATAACCTTTATCCGTATGATGCCAATTGATGTGGAATTGGAAGTCCTGCCATTTCCCTTTGACCACCGGCCCTAAATCAACTGTAACAGGTTCCATCGGGTTTTTTAATGTGATTGGGTTCGCATCCCAGCGTCTTTCCAGGATAAGCCGATTATTAATAATCGAAAATGCTAAGGAAGGGGACAAATTGTATTGTTCACCCTTGTGGAAGTCGGGCGTATTATGCCATTCCGCGAGAATATCCTGAGTTTTATCCGAATGGAATTTTTCAGGGATCAGAAATCCCACCTTATAGGTATACTCTCCCATGGGCAAAGGATGATGAACCAACTGAGATCGAGAACCACCCGCAACTAAGGCATCGCTTTTAGCGGTTGAAAGTTTCGCGACAGGCCCTCTTTCACCCAGAGGGTCATGGGTTACTATCATCTTATAAAGTGCTTCGAACTTGGAGGGCGGAATCTCAAAACAGAGGCCTGCTCCCATATCTGCAGCATCTTTGAATGTGGTGTTGAGCAGATTTTGACTTTTAACGTCTGCTACTTTGGCAGTTGATAGTGGTGTTGTGGTGATACTGGTTGTTTTGGAACTGTTTGTTGATTTAGTCCATGTATCTCCAATGGTTGTAATACTCGTTTTTTTGGAGCGGTTTGTGGATTTAATCCAGGTATCGCCGGCCGTCGTACTTTGATGAACTTGTGTTTTTTCAGCATCTTTAAGGGCTTCTGCCAAGATCTTACTCATAATTGGAACCAGCTTTTTGGGGGCAATGGATGACATTCAAAACACCTTTATCACTATGAGAATTGCATGCCATGATACGCAAAAGAGGTTGAAATCTCACAACTTATTAAATCATTCAATATAAAAAGCCTTTGAATAGAAGCTTTAGAGTCAGTTTTAGCAAGACTTACCCCTCAACCCTGTGTTAAAAATGTAGGACTTACGCAAAATAATGAAAGCAGATGTCAATAATATTTCACATCAATATACTTTTACAGTTGTTGTGAGATCTATTTTCATTATTTTGCGTAAGTCCTCAATCATGAGGAACTCGTTTTTTACACTTCAACGACCCGAGGCGTATGCATACTTCTTCATCAGAACCAGTAAACTCTGAAATCTTTTTACACCAGGCTCAGCGCATTGTGGTTAAGTTGGGTTCGCAAATTGTAGTTGAAGAAAATGGACAGTTGGCCTTTGAGCGTTTGCAGGGCATTGTTCGGCAATGTATTGCACTGCGTCAACAAGGCAAGGAAGTGATCATTGTCAGTTCAGGAGCGGTGGGCTTGGGTCGCCAGCGTTTAAACCTTTCCGGTCCATTGTCTTTAAATGAAAAACAGGCGTGTGCTGCCGTCGGCCAAAGTTTATTGATGGAAGCGTATCAATCCTTATTTGCGCCCCAAAAAATTGTTCCTGCCCAGGTGCTCTTAACAGCTTTGGATTTTTCGAACCGTCAGCACTATCTAACCTTGCGTCAAACCTTGGAAACCTTGCTAAAGTTGGGCAGTATTCCGATTATTAATGAAAACGATGTGACCTCGGTCGTTGAACTGCAAGAACACGGTACACGCGGATTCAGTGATAACGATAAACTTTCTGCTATTGTTGCCGGAAAATTGGATGCGGATTTGCTCGTCATTCTCACCAATGTGGAAGGAATTTATACCGATAATCCGGCATCAAATCCTGAGGCGGTTAAAATTTCCGTCATTCAATCCTGGCAAGAACTGCAAGGTATTGGTACCGCTGGACGTTCCAGTTTGGGGCGCGGTGGCATGGCCACGAAGTTGGAAGCAGCGAAAGTAGCATCTAGTAGTGGTTTGTTGACTTACATTGCTTCGGGTTTGCAGTTCAATCCGCTTCAGCCGCTTCTTTCTGATGAGGCAGAGATCACCGGGACTGTGGTTTTACCGCAAATGCACCTGAGTGGGCGTAAACGTTGGATTGCCTCCGCTTCCGGCTACCATGGCGTAATCGTGGTGAATGAAGGGGCGGTTCTGGCACTTCAGTTTGCGGGTGCCAGTTTACTCCCGGTCGGCATAGTTTCTGTTGAAGGTGAATTCTCTACACGCCAGGTCCTAAGTATTCAGAATGAATATGGCCAGGAAATCGGACGGGGCTTGAGTGCTTACGATTCTGCTACATTACGGACGATTAAAGGTCTTCGGAAAGAAGATATCATTGTTTTGCGCGATGCGTCTATGACCCGTGAAGAGGCGATTCATCGTGATGATTTGGTTATTTTTGAACCCTCAGCTGATCCGTCGTCTGTCGAAGACATATCGTAGATAAGTCAGAAATCCCCTCTCCTTAGGGGATTCTTAGCCGTTGCCTGGCAGGCTGTTTGCATGCTGCGGAGCAGGCGGATGTGGATGTTCTTAGGGACTGGCAATACGGGGATGAGGTAAGGCATAAAAACTTTTGCCAGTTTTTCGCAGTATTTGCTTTATTTATAATGCCAAGGCGCTTACTATAGTCAGCACCCCCATTCTAACCCTCCCTTAGAGTGAGACGGGATAATAATTAATCTGGGAATATTTCTGAATCTCGATAAAAGAGGTATTTTGCTTCATGTCGTTATCAACGAATCCGTCACAAGCAGCGTGTGATTTACTCAATCCAGACGTTTTGCTGCCTCGTGTTCGTCAGGCCTCTTATCAGATGGCGACCTTAAGTGAAACTCAAAAAAATGACGCCTTGCTCGTTTTGGCATCTCTACTTGAAGACAATATCAATCTGCTTTTAGAGGCGAATGCGAAAGACCTGGCTGCTGCCGAGGCGGATAAAATTTCTTCCGTTCTGGCGCAACGGTTAAAGTTAGATGCCTCAAAAGTGGCTCAGCTAGCCAAAGGCATTCGTGATGTTGTGAACCTTCCCGATCCGGTGGGCAAGATTTTGGCTAAAACCCAACTGGATGATAATCTGATTCTTGAGAAAAAAAGTGTGCCATTGGGCGTGATTGGGATCATTTTTGAATCCCGCCCTGATGTGTTACCGCAGATTCTGTCCTTGATTCTTAAAAGCGGTAATGCCGTTGTTTTTAAGGGAGGGAAAGAAGCCAAGCATTCAAATGCGGCCTTTATGATTTTGGTGGATAAGCTTCGGGAAAAATGCTCCTGGCTGCCGAACAATTGGGCTGCGATGCTGGATTCCCGTGAAGCGATTCGTGGCATTCTGAATTATCCCCAATACGTTGATTTGGTAATTCCTCGTGGATCAAACGCCTTGGTACAATCCGTTATGGAGGCAACCAAAATTCCTGTGTTGGGCCATGCTGATGGTGTTTGTCATCTCTATGTTCACCCGAGTGCGGATATGGAAAAAGCGCTGGCTGTAACCCTTGATGCGAAGATTCAATATCCGGCTGCATGCAACGCACTTGAAACCTTATTGCTGGATGCCGCCATTGCAAAAGACTTTTTAACGCGCTTTATGCCGATGGCAGAAAAGGCAGGCATTACTTTAAAGGGTTGTGAGAAAACAGTGCAGCTATTTTCTTCAATTCATCCTGCCACAGAGGCTGATTGGTCTACAGAATACGGCAATCTCACCTTGTCCCTGAAAATTGTATCGGATGCAGATGATGCGATTGCCCATATCAATCGTTATGGCTCCCATCATACCGATGCCATTTTAGCGACGGATGTTTCAGTTCTGGAACAGTTTTTTAATAGTGTGGATTCGGCCTGTGTTTTTGCAAATGCTTCGACGCGCTTTGCCGATGGATTCCGTTTTGGCCTAGGTGCAGAAATTGGTATTAGTACGGCTAAAACTCACGCTCGCGGTCCGGTAGGTTTGGAAGGTCTTGTAATCTATAAGTATTGCCTAAAAGGCTCGGGCCAAGTGGTGAAGGACTATGTGGGCGAGAACGCTCGACCTCTTCAGGCTAAGGCTTTAAATTGAAGAATTTCTTGCGCCTTTAACACTAATCAAGAAATTTGTGTTGTAATTTCCTCTAAAAACCGTCATACTATGCGCATGGATTTTTCAGTTCGGGTTATCAGTCTTTTTACAAACGGACGGGCCTCACGCTAAAAATCATTCTTAATAATCTAAAAGTCAAATCGAGGTCCAAAAACCGTTATGCCTATTCAAGAACTTGCTTGCACAATTTGTGGTGAAGGCTTTCAGTTCACCGAAGAAGAACAAGCTTTCTACGAAAGCAAAGGATTCCAACCCCCAAGAAAATGCAAACCTTGCCGTGATGCTGTAAAACAAAGTCGTAACTCCGGCGGTGGCCGTGGTAGCTACGGTGGCGGCGGCGGATACGGTGGTGGTGGCTACGGCTCCCCACGTCCAGCTCGTCAAATGTATGATGCAGTATGTTCCGCTTGTGGAATGGACACTCAAGTTCCTTTCTTACCTAATGGCAGCAAACCTGTTTACTGCAGAGCCTGCTTCCAAAGCGCAACTGCTTCTGCTTCATCCTATTCTTACTAAAGATAGGTGATGTGACTTATGCCAAAAAACAAGCAAAAGCAAGAAAAAGCTGCCAGAAACCTTGAAAATGCAATGAAGTACCGCAAAAAGCCTACATCTGCTCGTCGCGGTGGTCCACGTCGTGGTCCACGTCCTGCTTCAACAGATGATGCTGTGGGAACTGATTTGCCGGATGCTGTTAAACCGGCAGCTCCTCAAGTTTAAACGTTTCAGTAGTTCAAATTAAAAAGAGTCCTTAGGAAACCTAAGGACTCTTTTGATTGTTAGGTTTGAGTAGTAGAGAAGATTAAAAGCAAAAAGCCCGCTATTGTGATGACGGGCTTTTTGCATAAAGTCTTAAAGAAAGACTTTCTTACATATTTACAACTTCAGTGACACCGGGAACATACTGCTTCAATTGCTCTTCCAAACCCATTTTCAGGGTGTAGGTAGAGCTTGGGCAGGTTCCGCAAGCGCCTTGCAGACGAACTTGTACAATACCTTCCGGTGTTACGTCGAGCAGTTCAACATCGCCGCCATCGGCTTGTAAGTATGGACGCAGCATATTTAACACTTCCTGCACCTTCTCTTTATCGATAGCTGCTGGGGTTGTGGATGGCTGTGCTAATGTTTCTTCCATGATGTCACCTCATTGAGTTTTTTGGGGTATCTTTATTAAGGGTTGCCGTGCTTCAGCACAGAGGATTCTTACTAAACTCCGAAAGATGTCCCGCAACCACATGTATTGGTTGCATTGGGATTAATAAACTTAAACCCGCCATCCATCATCGCATTACTAAAGTCAATTATGGTTCCTTTAATGTAGGGCAGAACCATAGGGTGAACGTAAAAGGGGACTCCATAGGCATCAATAACCATGTCATGCTCTTGTGGGCCGACTTCAGGCTTTAAATCGTATTGAAGACCGGCACAACCGCCCCCTGTTACAGCAACACGGATGCCATGGTTCTCAGAATTTGCAAGGACTGCCTTGGCTTTTGTGGCAGCCGCTTCCGTAATTTCAACAATTGTTGCTGGTGAGTTGCTTTCCGTAGCTTGTACTTCAGTCGTATCCATGAGGGGTGATGATCTCCATCTGCCCAACTTCTTCAACGAAGCTGGGTTTATTGTCCAAAGAACTTATAAAAATAAAACACGGTCAATTGACTTTTATCATAAACCCAGGAAGCGCGGACTTCAATCCGCTACTCGGCTTCGATTTAATTTAAGTCCGCAGAGTATGTCTTAAGGCCATGAGTATAGAGTCATTAAAGTGCAGGCTATTCAATGGGTGTCAGATTTGCTGTGCTGAGAATGGAGTCCAGCTCAGGCTCATCGACAATAAAATCGGCTTCAATGGGCGGTAATTGGTTTTCGGATAAGAGCTGGTCGGTTCCAAAGCGATCAATGACATGATCCACAAAAAGAACCCCATCTAAGTGGTCAAGCTCATGTTGAATGGCTCGGCATAATAAGGTATTTTCTGGTATTTCTACCGTCTTGGTTTTGCCTTTTACATCCATAAAGCGAACCAGGATTTTTTCATAGCGTTTAACATCGGTATAAACGCCCGGGAAGCTTAAGCAACCTTCACGGCTCACGATGGCACCAATTTTCTTAATAATAACGGGATTAATGAAGACCATTTGAGGCATGCTTTCTTCATCAGTTGAGCAGTCCAAGACGAAAATGCGTTTTAACTCTCCCACCTGATTTGCCGCTAAGCCAACACCATTGTTGGCATACATGGTGTCAAACATATCATCGATGAGTTTTTGAATTTTGGCAGAAACCTTGTGTACTTTTTCTGCTTTTTTCCTGAGAAGTGGATCGCCATAATTGAGGATTTTTAAAACGGCCATTTAAAAAAGTTCTCCGTCCGAATCATTGTTTTGACAGGCAAGAGGCTACCAGAAATGGTTGAACACTTGTAGAGTCTCTGCTTCACTTGGTTTAGTCTTGTTTGGAGCTTCGGGCACACCATATTTTCAGTATAGTAGATATCGTTTAAATTTCTAGCCCTGATAAGTGATGTGGGATTGTAATAAGCTCCTCTATAATTTGATTGGATGCAAAAAAAGCGCATACCGAGTGGAGCGTAGTACTGAATGTTTCGGATTCTTTGGGCCACTTCCAACGAGGATGAACCTCTTAAAGCAGCTCGCTTCAAGTGCAGCCTCAGTGAAGTTGACTGCCAGATTGTGGAATTGTCGCTGTCTCAGAGTTTTGAGAGTGACACAGAGGCTTTATTATCAACCATTCAATCTTCCAGGCCCGGCTTGGTTCTATTTGAGGTGCCGCGGGGGACATCCGAAACTGTCACTGATTTTCTAAACCTCCTTTCGGTTTTGAAATCAAGCCCGGATACTGAAACCCTTCCTCTATTTGTTTTATTTCACGCGCGTGTTGACCGTTTTGGTTCTTCGGGCCATACTTTAGATCCTCAAGTTAAAGAAGCTTTTGAAAAGGGTGCTTATGACGTTCTTGTTTTAAGCGAACTTTCTTCTCACGAGCAGATTCATGTGAAGGTCTTCGAAGAGGCCGTACTTCGGATTCAGTCTGCTTTACGTCATAGTCGGCGCTGTTATCAGGCTATTAACCTGTCTCAGCAGCTTTCTAAAATGAATGCAGACCTTTACGAACGGAATCTTCAGGTTGAAAAAGAGCTCTATATTACACGGCAACTTCAGCAGAGTCTTCTGCCGCCCTATTTACCTTCCTCTTCGGTAGGGGTATCGGACGTTGAAACAGCACTGAGTATCAGCAAGTGCCATTATCACAACCATCGAATGCGGATTAGTGGCTTATATCTTCCCTGTGATGCCCTCGGGGGGGACTTTTATGATGTTGCTCAGTTCGGGGATGATACGGTTGGCGTTTCTCTGGCGGATGTCTCCGGCCATGGCGTGCCTGCTGCCTTTATTACCGCGATGTATAAGTCCGCTTTTTACCGGATTAGTCATAATTACAGTGCCGCAAACGATATTCTCCACCATATCAATAATGAACTGATTGATATTGTGAAAACGGGTGATTACGTCACAGCTCTCTATATGCGCATTATGTTGAACAGCGAAGGAGCTAAAATTGCCACTCCGAGCGGAAATAGCTCTGATATAGCTGTGGAGTTCTCGGGTGCCGGACATCCGTACCCTTTGTACTACAGTGCTAGAACTGGCGAAATACAGCGTTTAACGGAGAATGGGCCTCCTTTGGTATGGGTTAGAAATTCGGATTATCCGTTAATGACATTTATTTTAGAGCCGAACGATAAATTGCTTCTTTATACGGACGGGGTAACTGATATTAGAAATAGAGAAGGAGCTCTTTTGGGTGAAAAGGCCTTGGAATCAGCCTTTTTAGAATTGGTCGATCAGGAAGGGCAGGTTGTATTGGATAGTCTGCTCTCGAAGCTCTCTGACTTTGCCGATGCACAAGCTCTGGAGGATGATATGAGTATGGTATTAATCGAAGCTCTTTGATTTTTGAAATTGGAAAATCAGTTTATTTGAATTGTAAAGAATTCTAAAACAGTGCACGTTTTGTACACGTTCAAAATAGAGAGATAAATGATTTGTTTTTCATGAATTGATTCGCTTTTGTAAGCGTTTCTCTTATGTAAAATAGAGTTATAAGATCGTTTTTTAGTCTCTTTGATCCATAGTTTGAGAGCGAACGCGAGAGTTTGATTACTAAAGGTTGCTGAATCGATTTCGATTTTGCTTCCCTGAGAACCTATGAAGGAGGCTTTGATGCTGGAGCAAACGACGGGAATACCTATCCCAGAGTCAGCGATTCGGAACTCCATTTTTTTCGAAATAAGCCGTAATTTTCGAGCCACCCTTCGGGCGGCAAAGCCTCACCTGGAGGAAAAACATCCTTTTGCAAACGCCTGTCTGCATGCCTGTATCTTTCCAACGGATAGACTGAGTTTACAGATGGTTTGGGAGGCTTTTGAGCAGCTGCCCGTTGGGAAACGCATTGAAATATTAGCTGCTCTGAGGACTAATACCCTGTAAATACTGCTGGTTCTCTATTCCTAGGTGAGATATACGGTTTGTCTGTAGAGGCATACGGCGTAGTTGTTCGTCGATGTTAAAGAACCCTAGTTGATTTCAAGCTTCTTCTTAATCCAGGGAGCCAGTTGTTGTGCGATTAAGCCGCCCATGAGCGGTGCAAGCGCAAGCTTGGCAATGACAACGGGCTGCATCCAGTGTTTTAGTTCTTTCTTTGTCCAGTCAAGGATTTTATCAGCGGCTTTTTTGTAACCCAAAGCTCTGATTGTCGTGGTTCCTACACCGACAGTTGTCGCTGGTAGAATAACCCCTTTGATGAGTTTGAGCACAAGGATGGTTAGCAGTCCATGCCAGAAGGCTGTCTTAGGGTTCAAAGTATTCTCAACTAAATCGTAGTAAGCCTGATCTGGATCGGTAACCGGTTTCGGATGCAGTCCAATACGAGATAAAAGACTGGGTGGGCGTGTGTTGTAATGTCCTTGGGCATGAGCTTGACGAACGGCATTGATTTCAAGAAAGCGCTTACGAACATCGCCCACAATCATCCATCCGAGAAAAAAGCCCATTGTTCCGCCAACGCCAATGGTAGAAGTAACACTTGCAGCCAGGTTTATATAGGGTTTTGCTAAGTGACGACTTAACTCCGGAAATTTCGGCTTGGCAATGCTGCTGAGGAAATTGTCTTTTTTTAAAAATTGTTCTACGGCCCAAATGGGTAAGGCGGCAATTGCTCCAAAGGCAGCACCGTATTGAGTTCCAATGCTCATCGCGTGTAGCTTGCTGAGTTTTTCTTGCACGAGTTCATTACTGGGGGGGGCTGGTAAAGGTGTTGCACAACCGGATACCCAGTCAGCGCTTGGTGGAGGCTGGCTATCTGGACCATTTTTGTTGGCGGCAACTGGCCATTGTCGGCTAAACAAAAGCGTCGTTGAACCTGCTGGGGATTTGAAATTAGTCATGGAACCGATTTGTTCAATACAATCTATAAAAGTTCCAACGGATTAGTCTATCTAAGTTGTGAAACCTGAAATATTCACACTATGCTAAACCAATTTGATAGAAATGGCTATTAGTATGAATTAAAATCTAATTGCTGATGCCGTATAAGTGCCGCATTGTCTTTATATCCCGGGGAGTTAAGTCGCGAGCAGTGGTTAAGACAGGATACATAATATCAGCGGGATCAGGGCTATGTCCCCATAGGCCGAGTGCATGTCCCAACTCGTGAAGCATGATTGCCGCAATCCTTTTTTGTCGTAATATCAGATCTTCATCCGAATTTTCCGGGCCTGTATTAACGGTGATTTTAAGCTCCATTTTTTTCTGTTCCAGCTTATTGGCGAAAGGGAGCATGATTAGAGGAATGACAGGTGGCCCTGTTGTTTTCATACTGTATTGGGTATCGCCATGAAGGGTTCCGTCGTAGGCAAAGGTTGTGCCGGGTTGTATGAGGATGGAAATTCTGGCTTGGGAGAGTTGTGGAACGACGACAAAACGAATTTGTCCACTGCTGGCTTGAGTCCAGCGATCAAAACTCCAGTACAAACAGGGTAAAAATTCAGCTTGTTTGGGATTAGCAACATGGATAAATACCGTGATGGGCCCTTGCTTTGCTGCTTGAATCAAATTGACTTGGCCCGCCGGTTGCCGAATCCAGGAAAGATAATCATTGCCAAATTTTGCTCGGCTAGCTTCTACAGGGAGTGCTGGTTCCATTTGAGGCATAGGAGGAAGAGATATTTGAGCCCATGAGTTTAATGGTGAGAGAAATAGCAGCGCCATCAGGAGAAGAAGGCCCGTCCACTTTAACTTTTGTGGACTTTGGCATTGCAGGATCTGTATTTGACTATTTTTTTGAGTCATCTTTAAACCAAGCGAACCAACAATCATTTATTCATGTAAAAATGAGTAGTTGAGTCTTATTATAGTGAAGCTCTACAATTTTAGTAGTAGTGTGAAACATTCTGAAACTTATAAAAAACACGTTTTTACGAGAGATCTTATTTCTAATTCTGATCGAAAACACTGCTATGCGCGGCTTGTATATGCCGTTTGCTGATTTGAGTATAAATTTGTGTAGTAGAAATGTCGCTGTGGCCTAAAAGCTCCTGAACAACCCGCAAATCTGCTCCATTTTCCAGTAAGTGTGTTGCAAAACTATGACGGAATGTATGGGGTGATATTTCACGTCCCACAATGTGTTTTAGGTCACGAACCCGCTGCCATACTTCTCGTCTGTTCAAGGGGGCAATGTGGGTTAAGGGTCTCAATTCTTCATCCAAATGCGGAAGAAGATGATCCTGTAAGGTTAACCCTGTTTCTGAAATATAATGCTTCACCACCATGACAGAGACATCGCCCAGAGGAATCAGTCTTTCTTTGTCCCCTTTTCCTGTAATCCGCAAATAGCCGCCGGGAATATCGATGGCTCGAACGGTTAGGCTGGTTAGCTCTGAAACTCGCAATCCACAGGCATACAGCAACTCAACCATTACTTTGTCCTGAAGGGAAAGTTGGGGATGACTTAAGAGACGGCTTACCTCAGTAATACTAAGTATTCGGGGAAGCGTTTTACGTCGTTTGGGTAAGTCCAGCAATGCAATCGGATTTTCTCTTAGAATGCCTTGCGATTGAAGCCAATCGTAGAAGCCTTTTACACTACTAATTTTGCGGAGTAAGGTGCTTGTCGCATTCCGACGAGCCCGTAGTTCAGCCAAGTAGCGGTTCACATCCCGACGGTTAACACGACTGAGTTTTCCGTTTCGTAATTCGTGGAAGTTCAGAAAATCAACAATATCTCGCTCATAGGCAAGCAAGGTATTGGGCGAATAGCCTCGCTCACCGGAAAGGTGATTCAAATATTCCGACAGCATTAAGTACATGTCGATACAGTCCTAGAAGAAAAGCAAAAAAGATTTGTTCTGAGCTTAACGAACGAAGGTTGCTAAGTACAGTTTAGGTTCTCTGCGTAGAGGGTGATTTTAAATGGACACAACCTGATATGTTAGCGTTGGGCGGATCCCACACCGGTAATTAAACGTTTGAGGTCTTCGGGTCGAGTGGTTCGAGACAAAGCGTCTTCCAGTGCAATAAGGCCTTTTTGGTAAAGCTCTTTGAGGCAAGCTTCCATTGTAACCATATTGTACTGCGCGCCGGTTTGGATCGAGGAGTAAATTTGAGCGGTTTTACCTTCACGAATCAGGTTGGCAATAGCAGGGGTAATGACCATGATTTCCAGGGCCATAATCCGGCCTACTTTTTCCTTTACCTCATTCATGCGAGGAAGAAGGGCCTGAGACATAACGGCGATTAAGCTGTTTGAAAGCTGTACACGGATTTGCTGTTGTTGCTCAGGAGGGAAAACGTCTACAATCCTGTCCACGGTTTGCATTGCGCTTGAGGTGTGCAAGGTTCCCATAACTAAGTGGCCCGTTTCTGCAGCCGTCAGGGCTAAACGAATGGTTTCCAAGTCCCGCATCTCACCGACTAGAATAACATCTGGATCCTCACGAAGGGCGGCTCTTAGTGCGTTTTCAAAGCTTCTTGTATCTTGTCCTAATTCGCGTTGATGGATTACCGAGCGTTTGGAGGTATGTAAAAACTCGATCGGATCCTCAATGGTCAAAATATGGTGAGGTTTATTGGAGTTGATATGGTCAATCATCGCTGCTAAAGTGGTGGATTTACCTGAACCGGTTGGTCCGGTTACCAGTACAAGGCCCTTCGGGCGCTCAGAAATCTCTTTAATAACGGGCGGCAAATTTAGTTGCGAAAAGGTAGGAATATCGGACCGGATACTCCGAAGGGCTGCCGCATAGGCACCCCGGTCACGGTAAGCGTTAACCCGGAATCGTCCGAGGCCAGAAACTCCGTAGGAACAGTCTAAATCCCAATTCTGTTCCAGAATACGGCGTTGTTCCGTAGTGAGCATGTTGAAGATGAGACGCTGCGTATCTTCTTTAGAGAGAGGTGGGTATTCCGTACGCACAAGGTTCCCATCAATCCTGAGCACGGGGGGGAGTCCCGGGGAAAGATGCAAGTCGCTGGCGCCTCGAGCGAATACTTGACCCAATAACTCTTCTAAAATCATAATACGCTCTCTTTAAACTCTCTAAAACCTTTTTATGGTTAGTTTCCCCCCCTACGTGCCTTTAAACACCTGTTCCCTCTATCCTTATGGGTGAGAGTTAGGATGGGGTAAACTTTAAATCCTATTTATAATTTTACAAAATGAATCGCATCCGAGACTGAGTTTTTTGAAAGCTCCTATTAATGCATGAGAGTTTTTCAATGGTGGAATATTCTTTTGAAGCCCTTTGTTTTTTAGCGGCCTTATTGATTAGTCAATAAATCATTTAAGATTGTTTTTATTTTTTTAGTAGGTTAGTTGGAAATGACATGTACACAACAGCATTGGGGCAAGTCTCATCGGCTTATAGTTCCGATAAATCGCTTCAGAGTGAGCAATCGTCTAACCCTGCTTCTAATCAGACCATACCGCCATCCAGTGATTTCTTCTTTGGGGCTGTTAAGCCTCCCAAGCCAGGATTTTTAGAGAGGCTTTTCAAGAAAATAAATCCTGCTGGGACTTCCAGCTGGTCTTTGCCTGCTGTTTTCTCAGCTATTGGAGCCGCTGCCGTCCTTTTAACGGTTATCGGAGGTCGGGCACATTCAAAAAATCTTTCTTTTGGCAAGGCTTCTGGAGAGCTCTTCGGGAAACTCAAGTTTTGGGGTGAGAAGAAAACAGCACCTTCTACGAAACCCAATGCGCCAGCTTCAACGCCCATACTATCTCAGAAGCCTCGGCAAGAACCTACTAAAAGCACTGAACCTGAAAAACAAGCTGAAATAAAAGAGCCACAAGACCCTTTAAGTTCTGATAAATTCAAAGGAACTGAAGTGTCAGGTTCTCATTCAGAGAGCTCCAAGATTTCCTCTGCTTCTTCTATAAGGGGAGACTCTGTTCTTCAAGCTCTGAAAACACCGAAAGATTTAGAAAAAGCTTTGGAAGGAATGACTGCTGATGAAAAAGTAGCGCTTTTAAACCGTAAATTTACCTCGGGCAACCTTTTTGAATCTAATAAGTTTGATGAGCAAAGCCAGACCACTTTTTTCCATAGCATGGCTTGCAAAAGGAATAATGAAGAAACACTTGACGTCCTTTTGAGAGGTTTATCTTCAGATCAAAAGATGGGTCTTTTAAGGTTAAAAAGTTCCAATAATATGACCCCACTGCTGGATGTCGTTACCAGTGGGCGAACAGAAAATATACCTGTAATTTTAGAAGGGTTAAGCTCAAAGCAGAGGCTTGAGTGTCTAAAGGTAAAAGATCCTTGGAGTGATAATACACCTATCCATGCAATTAAACCTGAGAATGAAAATGCTGATCGCTCTGCAAATGCTTTATTGGAAGGGCTCAACACTAGAGACTATCAAGAGGTTCTTAAGCTTAAAAACCAATCCACCAGTGTTCGAGGACACCTAAACAAAATTAAAAAAACAGAAGAAATCCGCAGGGCAACTGTTGAAAAACAGTTACCTGAGCTGGTGAAAACAGACGGGAATAAGTTTGTTCATAGTATTAACCAATTTGATGGACTCGCTAAACTTAGGATTGTAAAAGACAATCCTGAGATTGTTCATCATGCCGTAGATTCTCCTGATAAATTAGAAGCTCTTTTAAAAGATCTTACTTTTGAGCAGACAAAAGAAATACTTCAACTTCGAAGTGCTAAAGCAGATGAAATTTTTTCCCAAGGAAAGGGTTACACAGCTCTTACCCGTATGGGGAGTAGAAGGATGGAAAGTCGAACTCTGCCTTTATTATTTAAAGGTTTAACGGCTGAGCAAAAAATAGATTTGGCTACGCTGGTAGATGCGAATGGTAATAGCGTCATTCATACGGCCTCACTGTATGGTCACCCCTCGATGGATGTTTTATTTGCCGGACTATCATCTTTACAAAAACGTGATTTGCTTTTACTGAAAAATAATACGGGTGAAATGCCTATCCATTTGAATGGAATAGGGACAGAGTCTACTCGGGCTATGGTTTCCAACTTAGAGCCGGAGCATAAAATGGCCGTTTTAGAGGCGCAAAGTAATAAAGGTGTTTTAGCAATTGAGCGCTTGAATGCTTTTAGATTTAACTCTGAAGATCAGGAAAACGCATTTGATTATAGTTTAGAAGCTGAAAGCCCACTCGATATTGGTTTGCAAAATTTGGATTGGCCTCAAAAGAAAAAATTATTACTGACTACTAATAATAAGGGGCAAACCTGGCTGCAAAATATCCAGGCTTCTAAAGCTAGAGTTATTGAAAAAGTGAAAGAAAGAAATCCTGAAAGGAACGATTATTCACCAGAATTCTTTGAGAGGACGAAAGCGAGTTTGGAAAAAAATCTCTCTTTGCAAGAAAAAAATGAACTCAATAAATTACTAAACAACTAAAAATAGAGGGCACAGGACATTTTTTCATTGTTCAAGGATATTTATTGCTAATGAGCTAACGAGAGTCCAAAGACAAAGAAAGTAGTTGTCGCTTGCAATGCGTATTACAATTAGTATTTCTGGGACCGATACCCTTAATTGAGAGTGTTTTCGTGTGGTGCAACCATCTTTGCCACCTGCTTCAGCAAAATTGATGCGTTTTGAGCCGGATAAAATGGCTCGGCATTTGTTGAACTGGGTCTCGTCCCTCGCCGTACTGGCAGGCATTGCCCTTCTGGTAACGAGTTTTTATCCCGTTGCGGCTCTACTGGCATCAGTCTTAATTGGTACCTACCTGCTTCTGGGTCCTGTTAACCTGCTAGAGCAAGCCATGGCGTGGAGCATACGCCGTCTTTCTCAACAGAAAGGCTTACTCGGATTTGTTGGGGAACAATTAAAACACTTTTCAGGGCATAAATATCTGCGCTTTATTGCTGTCCTTATCGTGTACTTGGCTTTTTTTGTTGCCATCGTGTTCGCGGCAACGCGTCTGCCCTTGCTCGGTCAACAGTTGGGTGATCTGAGTACGCGTTTAACCGAACAGGCTGTTACTGTAAGTGATGATGTGTTGGATGCCGTCGACCGATCCGCTGGCTATGGAACGATTCGTAAACTGTTTAATCCGGTTTTGCTTAAGGCTAAAAAACGAGGGCTTCTAGAGGAAAGCCCGAACACTAAAGAAGCAGTGCCTTTAAAAGAGTCGGAGAAGCGTGTTATTCAACATGCCTTTGTTGAAACCACTGTTGTTCGGTTAGAAAACGCCTTGGCGACCATTATTCCAGTCACGCTGAATAATTTCTCAGATCTGATGGGGGGAACATTTCGAGCCGTCCTATACGGTGTCACCGGCATATTGCTTACCTTCTACTTCTTGAGTGATGGGCGGCGAATACGACACGAGTTTATCCGTCTCTTTCCTACTGCGGGTCAGCAGCAGTTAAATTACCTCATGGATAGTTTCCATCAAATTATGTTTGCCTTTATTAAAGGCCAGGTGATGCTCGGTATCCTGACCGGGGCGTATATGTTCATCGTGTATTCGGTTTTACATGTACCGTATGCTTTTTTGCTGGGCAGCATTTTTGCTTTAGCGGAATTGTTACCGGTCGTTGGAACATGGATTGGTATTGGCATTGGTTTAACAGTGGTTCTGTTCAGTATGGATCCGATTACAGCCTTCTGGGTTTGGTTATGTTCGTATTGTTATCAAACAGTTAAGGATAATATTCTGGCTCCAAAAGTAGTTGGAGATGTCATGGGGCTTCATCCGCTGGTCATTATTTTATCTTTATTAGTCTGTGCACAGGTTGCCGGGCTATTGGGCGTTTTGGTTGCCCTTCCCCTGGCGAGTGCTCTCAATGTCATTGTTCGTTGGTTACTGCATAAAGAGGGTCCCGGGGCGGAGCACCTCCCCCCCTCTCCGCTTCCGGAGGATGCCTTCTATGAGTAACCCCGAGCAATTGGGAAGCCGTGCTCTGATTTCCCCGCTAACACGCTTTAACATCATTATTCTCTGTATCGGGGTACTATTTTTTGTGGTCATGAAGCTTGCTGTCAGTTTGAGTGCAATTGTGACCATGTTGGCAGGGGCCTTATTGCTGAGTTACGTGCTCCTGTCTCCAGTGCGGGTAATTGGCTCCTTGCTTTACCGGACACATATTCCTTTTTTATGTCGTAGAAATGGCTTGCGCCGGGTTTTGGCGATAGTGATGACCTACATGCTATTTTTTAGCAGCTGCGCAATCATGGTTTTTTGTATTGCCCCTCCCCTCCTGGTTCAGTTGAAAGAGTTCCTACAGGATA
>Ga0105239_10001756_pt1 | contig 28561 bp, 30 predicted proteins | sample KBSC44metaG_FD_92761 | JGI IMG/M metagenome (GOLD analysis project Ga0105239, IMG submission 92761) | Corn rhizosphere microbial communities from Kellogg Biological Station, Michigan, USA - KBS C4-4 metaG | ecosystem: Host-associated > Plants > Roots > Rhizosphere > Soil | place: Michigan, USA...
ATTACGAGATTACGAGATTACGAGATTACGAGATTACGAGATTACGAGATTACAACACTCATCCGCCTTCAAGGTTTCTGCATTTGCTCAGATCCGACGCGGCCCATTTATTCAACCACCAACATGTTATATTAGGCGCTTCAACTGTCCTTAACCAGACCCAGGCACTTGTGGCGCTGCTCTGCCCGCGGGGCCCTCTCCCAACTAGCCAAACCTACCAGAACCCCTACCAAACTTTACAGGCTACCCCCCCCCTCCCCCCCCCAAATCCAGCTAAACCGTGGGAACTCGGACGAGTGCGACCTGCCCACGAGTCACAACAGCGTGACAGATCAGCCGCCTAACCCCCCTGGGCCCTAGGCATAAAGAGCCCTACTTAGAGGCTACTAGGCCCTTAGTCAGTCAGGTCAACGTAGGCCCGAAGCCACAATTGAAATACAAATCCATCGCCTGCTCATTCCGCACTGCACACGGGCTACGAGTACGGATTGCGAGTACGGAATACCGAATACTGGGCACTGCCAGAGCATACGTCGTCGCTTGAGCCCCCCCCCCGGAATCTTCGCCAGCGCCGAAACCACGCATCGAGATCTCTTTTTCTTTTTTTGAGAGACAAAGATTGCTCCTGGTTGAGCACGGCGACCGTGGGACCCGGAACCTGGAAGCCAGTCCGTTTTTGCTGATACAAGAACGGTCATTTACCTCACCTTTCACCCGCCATTTCTTTCTGTCTGACAATCCTGAGTTTCCGAGCTGGTGGGATTGCTAGCAAACATCAAATTTCTCTCTCGCCTTCCATTCCGTCGGCCTCTTCCCACAACCTCCAAGAATATTTCTAATTCACACAAAACCCCGATCACTCCCTCTGCCCCAAAATTCAGCCAGAAGCAAAAAACCAAGAGAGCAAAACTCCTGCAACCCACATTACAAAGCCCAGGAATTTGGACGCACCTGCCTGCCAAGACTGAGGCAGCAGTATTGGTCAGCGGACATTTGAAACTCGCCCCTCGGTGCCAAATCTCCCCGCGGACTGCCACTCAGTCGCCAGTCCCTTCTTCGCACAGGCAGTTCGTGCACTCAGCCACACACCCGGGCACAACCTACGAGAACGAGCAATCGAACCCCTACCGACAAGCGCCCTACCACCTTCATACCGAGGATTACAGACTGCAAACCTGCAAACCCATCCCTACCCAGGTCCCTCGAACCCTGCTCCGCTTGGCCCCATTATTCACCATCCTTGACCGATCTGAGCCCTGGAGTCAAGAAATTAGCACCAAGTGAGAGCCACCTGCTTCGGAACTTGGGGTCTAACCACTCACCATTTCATCATAAGATCATCAAGCCGACAGGCATCTGCTCTCGAGTTCACCTCCTGTCCCGACCAATTTTCATTTCCTGGATTCTTCAGGCTCTGACTCTCGGTCTCCTTCACTCGCCACCATCCTCACCTCCTACCACCTAATTCACTATTCTCGCGTGTAGCATTCCAATCAAGAAACACGTCTTCCAGAAACAACGAGAAAGAACGCTTGCAATTTAGATCCTTTTAGACGTCAGATCGCCCGCTTAAATCACATCGTTTCACCACACTCCGTCCTTATCTACCGCCACTAATCGTCCAGAGATAGGGCGCCCTGCCCAACACCACATCCCCCACCTCCTTCCGCCATTCACATGAATCTAACATCATCACCCTTAAACCTCTCGCATCCGACTTCTCCTTCTCTCGTCCACTCTCCAGCCTCGCAGGATGATGCAAGGTCAATAACACGTTTGGCGGAGGACACGGCCCACCTCACTGTCAACGGTAGTGCCGTGGCCGCCGCGTCACATTCTGCAGGCCACCATACGCCCCCTGCAATCAAGAAGCCCAAGATGACGCACCGCCTCACTCGCATGTTCTCGCGCACCGAACAAAAGGACGTCGATGCTGCAAAATCAGAATTGAACGGCAAAGACACCTCGCCCGATCGTTTGGAGAACGGCCATGCCGGCCATGCCAACGGCTCTGCCAGACCCGCTACCATTAGGGAATCATCCTATGACGAGAAGAAGGACAGTAAGAAGATGAGCATTTCCAAAGAAAAGAAGGGTGACACCACCCCGGATTCGACCGCTGTCGTCCACAAGCGGTTTGAGGTCCTCGAGGACGGTTCTCATGCCCACTATCTCAAATCCGCCAAACGCCAGGAAAAACTCACGGACATGCTCCGAGACATGCTCGGTGGCGGCAAGAAAAAGGACCAAGATGGTGGCGAGCAGCAGCTGTCACTTATGTCCTCCTGGGTTGACCAACTCCGTTCCGAAAAGGATAGTCTCCCCTTGGAGAAGAAGGCGGGTGGTCCAAACGCCAGCGCAAACCTGGTGGAAAAATATGGAAAGTGTCAAGAGGTTGTCGGTCGTGGTGCCTTTGGAATTGTTCGAATCTCCCACAAACCCGATCCAAACAGTGCCGGTGGAGAATTACTCTATGCCGTAAAGGAATTTCGCCGTCGACCTCAGGAAACGTCCAAGAAGTACCAGAAACGCCTCACCTCCGAGTTTTGTATCTCATCCTCTCTTCGCCATCCTAACATTATCCATACTCTGGACCTCCTACAAGATTCCAAGGGCGATTATTGTGAAGTTATGGAATATTGTGCCGGGGGTGATTTGTATACCCTGGTTCTCGCTGCCGGCACCCTCCAGGTTGCCGAAGCAGATTGTCTTTTCAAGCAACTCATGCGCGGTGTTGAATACATGCACGAAATGGGCGTGGCACATCGTGATTTAAAGCCCGAGAATCTTCTGCTGACTACTCATGGTGCTCTGAAAATCACCGACTTCGGAAACGGTGAATGTTTCCGAATGGCCTGGGAAAAGGAAGCACATATGACGGCCGGACTTTGTGGTAGCGCTCCGTACATCGCTCCAGAAGAGTATGCTGGCGGTGAATTTGACCCGAGAGCGGTCGATGTCTGGGCCTGTGGCGTCATCTATATGGCAATGCGCACAGGTCGCCACTTATGGAGAGTTGCCCGCAAAGACGAAGATGAGTTCTACGAACGCTATCTTGAGGGTCGCAGAGATGAAGACGGCTATGCACCTATCGAAACTTTGCATCGGGTGAGTTTTTCTGCGCTCCATACGCATTTTATTAAACCAAAGCTAACGAAATCCCAGGCCCGTTGCCGAAATGTTATTTATTCAATTCTCGATCCTAACCCTGGTCGCCGGATCACTGCTTCACAAGTTCTCAAATCCGAATGGGGCAGAGAAATCAAGGTGTGTAAAGCCGGTGAAGAGGGTTATTGATCCTCTCCGGCTCAAGTCATCTTGGTCTCCCTTTAATTCCATTGAGTCGCCATTTTATGTGAGCGACCAAGCGAAAGCATCATGAATGCACTCGTGGCACCAACCACGAGCACGACCTTCACGAAGCGATGAACGAATTTCTTTTCTGAAAGAGAACAAGACACCAGTATTTATTCGATTTCTCTCGTCGACAGAATTTCAGTTCGGTTCGGTTCCACACCAGCGACGCCATGAACACACCCATCGACCAGAACTCCCGACATGGGATCAGGAGTTTTTAACTCTAACTTGGCAGGTTCACCAGGTGGGGGATCACACTCGTTGGAACCCTTTCAACCGCATTGCGCAAATTTTGAGTTCTTCATCCATCACTTTTTACGTCTTTTTGAGCGTGTTCACTTTTCATCTTTTATTGGAGACAAACACGCATCCTGTAACAACACGAACCACGGGTGGTCTACCTTAGGATACAAGCATTATTTTGCCAGCAACGAGGCCATCGTCAAAAACTTAATTTGGTTCTCTTTACCTTGACTCTTGATGGTAATTCAAGACCCAAGGCAAAACCTGACCGAACGCACCTCCAAAAGACTTCAGATCAAACCTGTAACTACAATTAAAGGGGATGCTGTTTTGATATTCAAATCATTCCAAGAAAACAACCATATTCTTGAACCCTCCATTATTCTTCTTCTTCTCCAGCATACAAACTTATTTCTCTCGAGGTGGATGTTCTATTCGAATTCTTTCCTTTCCCATGTGGAGGATTCAGTGGGAATGATTCCCTCTCCTTACTCTACCTATCTTCGCAAGCATACGGGTTTCGGGGGAAGGGGAAGCAGTCAGCTGGCCACTCATGACTGAATTTTCGTTTCGTTACACTATTTTTCCTTTTATTTTCATTACGTTGAATCCGATGTTTACCAAAAGCAACAATGATGACTTTTTGCATGTTAGGCTGGCCTTCTTCTCCGCTCCTCACGCGACCTGTCATACGATGAACCAGTGAATCACACCCGCGTTTCTACGGAGGATTGTGAACAACCACTTGCTCTGAAATTTGTGACATGCCTTCTTTCGTCCCACGTCACCAGCGACCCTGGAGTTGCATCCATTGCAATACAGTTTCTAAGCTTGGCTTCTGCCTATTGCTCAATACTGCGAGTAGTCGTCCTAACAGAGATGGCGCTCGTGCTCCGTGACTCATGACGTCCTTTACCTCGGGGTTGCATACCCTGCTAGTCAGACACCTCTGTACCTACTTACCTAGCTAGAAAAGCCCACCTCCATCCTATCAGTACCTTCAAGTTCCCTCCAGCGTGAAAGGCCCCTTCCATTCCCCATTGATTACGCAAACGCATTGCCCTATCCGCTGTCCACGTGCGTAGCAGTTCTTCCGTCATGAATCCTTCATCGCCATCCCCCCCGGACCCTGGTGTCTCACGCTGGATGAACGAAACCATGTATGTGGCTGGGTACTAGGTCTGTACTTCACAATTCCGCCATCAGAACGTACCGATACGTACGATTTATTACAAGCTCCAATAGGTGCTTTTTACCAGCTCTATTACAGCGTTGGGTTTGAAAATGGGCAACTTATCTATCCGTGGGTGGGTTCGTGGATTCTCGATCGTTTGCCGGGATAATTATTAGAGAATATTTACTCCGCTTTTCAGTGTTCACCAACACCAAAGCTGGCCCGCGCAAACCTTTTGACCCCCCTGTAAAATGCACATCTAGAAAACGTCCGAGCACAATGGACATACAAACGTTCGCGTTGCGCTAATATGTTCTACACTCGTAGTAATGCGCCATTGATCTAGGTTTTGGGGATTTCATGTGCTCGTCCCTACCAAAACTCGTGGTAAGCGCGTCGCGGAATGGGTTTGGTTGTCTACATAGATATATATATATACTATACTATGTAATCGCGCACGTGACAGAGTATCGGGGACGCCAGGCTGGGCACGGGGGGAGCACGGGGGAGCACGCCTGACCACTTGATACTATTCCGTAGAAGCCAGTTCGGGCTTAGGGGTTCCATTTGGGCCTCGGCTACAATTGCCCAGCTGTACTCCCCTCATTCGTTGCAGCGAAGCTAAGCCTTTCTGGCTAGAACGTTGATCCTTCCTTCAGTCGAGGTGGAAGGTAAGGAAGCACTGAGAGTACTAGTATTTTGAAAATTTGCAAGACTTGTTTGGCAGGTGAGGTGGGAGCAGGCCGGGGGCGGGGAAAGGTGAGCTACATATGTACTCACGAAGCATGTACGGATAGATAGATAGATGCTTTGGATTCAGGATAACGTGTATTATTTGCGCTGGCCTTGCCGCGAGAGTCAACGAATCACCGTGCTAATAGAAGAAATGCTGTCTCTTATTACGGAATCAGCTATTAATAATATCCCATTCTCCGCGACGCCGTTTCGGGGAATGTTTCGGGAGAGAGTCTTACTCTTGACAGATAGTTTGGGGGCCAGATAGTAGTGCAACCTTAATCTCGCTACCAGCCAAATTTAGATGAGAGCGATGTTCTTCATTCCACAATTGTAGCTTTTATTTATCGATATATCAAGTACTGCTCCTACTCTCAATGAATGCATCCTTGGTCACCCGCCTCAACTACCTTTGTAGGGAGTTGACGGCAATGAGTTCACAAACCTCTCGAGCACCCTCAGGCGCAGTTGGATAAACACCAAAAAAGGTCTATACAAGTGGCGACGACAAGGTCGATGAGCGAATTTACCGATATAGATGGCGAGAGATGCAAAACCAGTCGATTTCACAGCAAAATCAAGTGCGGTTTGCGTCTCTCGCCATCAAAACTACAGACTATCTGCTATCTGGCCCCCAAACTAATATCTGCCAAGCTCTCCCCCGAAACGTTCCCCCGTTTCGTTAAACACTCTCCCTGTTTCTGGCTCGTAGCCGACTTTTTCCACGACCAACGCTCAGCCCATATCACCACCAACAGTCTTAGTCTCCATCTTGAACTTGACGAACAGATCATGCCTGCTCCACCAGCTGCGCATGCGCTTGCCAAAGATATACACCGGCAGCGCCAGCAGAGCCAGGAAGACGGATATGCCACCAAACACATACAAGATCTCCGCTGGGCCCTTTTTTGCAACCCAATCATTCGCAAAGTTGGAGAGTCCATAGAACATGAAATTCTGTATCATCGTCAGTCAGGCGGTGTCCAATGGGGTAAAGGTGGGTTCAACGTACCTTGAACAGGGCGTTCATAACAAAGATCTCGTTGCTCTGGCTTCTGAACGAGTCAAGACCATAGCTCAGCGTCGACCAGATGCCAATCAACACGCCCACCATCATCACACCTTGCAGGAAAGCGCATATTTCTGCTGCAGCGCCAATCGACATCGTGTAGCCAAAGAGGAACATGCCAATCCCACAGGCGATACCGGCCGGCAGCATAAAGATAAGACGGAACTCAGGCTCGTAGACACCATTGTTCTTCTTCGTGAGGACCTTGATAGCATGGTCGCCAAGGAGGCCGCACGCAAGCGAACCGATACCACCGCCGATAAAGGGCCCGAAACCTATATAGCCAACCTGAGCGGCATTGAAGTGCCATGGCGGGCCAGAGAAGATACCGGCCATGATGATAGCGCTGCCGACGTACCAGGCGTTGAGGAGGCCGGAGGCGAGTATGGCATAACAGGCGGCAGGGTTGAGCAGGGTGAGGAAAGGGCCGACGAGGAACTTGATGATTGAGTCGTCGGAGAATGAGCCATTGAAGATGGAAAGTTCTTGGATGAAGGTCTTCTTCGCAGGGACGGCGGCAACAGAACGAAGGGTACCGTGTTCCTTGGAGTCGCTGTCTGCAGTAGCCGACAAATCAGTTTGGGTGTAGGCGAAGCCCTTCTCGACGGCAGCAAGCTCTTCGAGGTTGTCGTTACGAGCGATATCGGTCTCGTAGCGGGCGTCGCGGATGTATGTGGTCTCTGGGCAGAACAAAAACATCAGGACGAACTGCACGACGGAGAAGATCTGGAAGAGGTGAAAGAGCCACAGCCAGCCAAGATTCTGAAAGACTATACCGCAGATGACGGTGGACAGCGATGAAGCTGCGTTGAGGATAAAGTTGATGATTGCGATGCGCAGTCCACGCTGATGCACGAAATACATGTCGCCGACCGCGCTGATGATCAGGGACTCAAAGGCGATGGTGCTAAAGCCTTGGATGATACGGGCGGCGAGCAAATATTTGTAGTTGACCTTTGCTTCGCCAACGGCTGTGCCGATGATGCACAACAGGCCGGAGCAGAGGAATACTGGACGCTTGCCATACTTGCGGCCAAACGCACAAATAAAGGGACCGATGCAGCCAGCTGCTAGCAGACAGTACCCCGTAGCCATGACTACGGTGGTGATCGATGTATTGATCTCCAGCGACATCTCGAAGAAGGAGGCATTGATCAATGGTCCATTGGTGCTGACAAACAGCATGGCACCAAAACATAGAATGGCTATGATGATCTCTTTCTTGATCCATGACCAGTTCAAAGGATCATTGGGATCCTCGCTGGGCTGTGGTGACAGAACAATGTGTGAATTTCGTCCTTTCCCGTGCTTGAGACCATGTGCGGCCTCGACTTGAGTGGTCTCATCGTTCAGCAGGACCGTGCCCGGCACGTGTTCTACCTTGTTGTCTGCCAGCAGTTAGCTCCTGAAGAACATGTCAGTCGAGACCTAATACGTGCCCTCGAGGACGCCGAGCCCCATGATAATGATTGTATTGAGGTAGGTGACGTTGTTGATGGATGTGCTGCGAGATGAAACATATCATGTCGCGTGTGACCGTGAAGCGCGTACTGGGGCTCTTTATACCTCAGAAGGACATGAGAGTCACTTGCCAGGCTACCCGAAGTCGAGATTGCGTGTCTCGCGAAATCCAGAACAGAGCCGGAACTGCCCCGGTCTTTGAAGTCCGGAAGCGCAACTAAGGTTTACCTTCCCCGGTGGCCTTCCCCAGTGCTCCACGATTCATACGATGTTTTTTGGGGAAATGGGTCCTGTCCACCCCGCGTTTGAGTACGGCGTGGTTTCATACACAGTTCATGGTCTTATAAGATGACCACTGATCCTCTGTAGACTCTTCTTACTACCTACCAGATCATACCCCTGATATTCCTCTTTTCCGTCTTCCTATACTGGCTCTCACATGTGGTTGCCGAAGAGAGTCGCGGACTCGCGGTGGAAACGGCCTTGCTTCACTCCCGTTATACCCGCTATCTTAAACCTTAAAACTAGCAACACTCTAGATAGCTTCAAGGGGATAGATAAGGGAGAAAAGGATTCTTACCAATACCTACTAGGTATTGATTTTTTTCCATCTTACATTGATTGGCTCACACACGTGGTTGCCGAAGATAGTCGCGGTGTCTACGGCCTTGGTTCGCTCCCGTAATAACCGCTATCTTAAACCTTGAAACCAGCAACACCCTAGATAGTTTCAAGAGAAGGGGCAAGAGAGATAAGTATTCTTCCGTCACAGAGCGAGTCCGAGGTTGGTGAGGGGGCAAGTCCGGACCGTCACCCCTTGCGGGACCCACCTGCGAGATAGCGGGTTGTGCGCAAGGTTGTAACGTCCCACAATAGGAGGTCTCTACAATCTGGACAACAGGCATTGACTCGGCGATCTATTGTCGTCTATTGAGCGCTTCACATTGAGAATAGACAATAGCATATTGTAGTCAATCGTCGTCAATCGAAGTTCTCGAGTACATAGGCTAGCATCTTTTCCACCTGGATCGTAGCTGACGAAGCGATCGGGATTTACTGCGAGGCAATCGCTCTGCTTCGGCCGAGAAACTGGCTTCAGTCATAAGTTTTATTGTGTCCGTGATGTCGTATAGAACGTTATCTTACGAATCATCCCTTTGAAATGACTGCTAAAAGCTCGCCTTTTAAAAGATTCACCGATACCGTTTGCTCGCTGGTGAACGCAAAGCAAGCGAATCCGTACTCGAGCGCGACACTCCATGGTAATATTAATAATAGAGTCCGAATCCGGATCAGGCCCGTGGATCCCCACTTCAAAAGTTCACCCTGGGTAGGCCGGGGCATATCCGGCTTTGTCGCATCAAGTCTATCATCGTGGAGCAGTCGGAAATGAAACTCGCGATAAGATAATTAATCATTGCCCGAAGCATCCCAAGGAACAGCTTCAGTTTGACCATTAGCACTGCAGATCACTACGACCCTCGAGGCCATCAATTGCCGTGCAGACCTGATTTGATCTTTTGACCATCCGAAAACCATCACGAAGCAGCTCATTCACGGCCTGCTTCTGTGCAGGCCCGAAAAAAAAAAAGACTTTCAAGTTGAGACAGCCGGGGTCTTTGGCCAAATATGCTCGGACACCAACATGCTAATCAAAATTCTTCTTGGGTTCCCAGATAGGCCAGGCTCAAGTCGCGATCAGGTCCTAGCCATTCTTGACTCGGCTGCACTACGAGTGCTCCCGGCATACCCATCACTCGCAGGCCAGGTTGTGAATCGAGCTATAACACCACATAATTCCGGCAATAGAGCTTATCTCGGACCAGCTCACAAGGACAAAAGTCCTGTTTGTCGGAAGGACTGTACTGATCTTTGCTCTATTTATAAAGAGCTTGTTAAAGCCGACACTCCTCCTCACCTACCTAATGGCAATGCTCCGTGGCCCATGAAGAAGATGGGGTATGTACATCTACAGGTGAGAAACTGAACTTCTAGTCTTTACCGTCCAAACCCACTCAGTCAACGCTGGTCTGTGGCTTTGCTTCGCATCGCACCACACATCGCTTGACATGAACGGCCAGAAAACCCTCTTGCAAATGCTTTCTGCTGCCGGCCGAGGAGAGGAACTTGACCCCAAGTTGTTGGCGGTCGAGTCCCTGGATACCGATCAGATCATGGCCCCTCCCAAAGGGGCCGGAGTTGCCTGGTCTCACGATAACGTGCTCCGGCCATCGACACTTTCGGCTACTCCAGCTCCTCCTTCTGGTTCCCCCGAAGCCGTCATTATGGAACTACTGGCGATTCACCGATGATGAGTTTGCTCAGCTCAAGCCATGCATTGGGTGGGAGTGATTGGGTGTCAACCAAATGATGCAATGACCGCGTTTCTAGTTCAACAGCTCACGGCTATGCACGTCATTACAGGGCGAGGAGCGGCAGACGAGGAGGTGCACGTAGAGAACGCAGTCGAGTCGCGCTCTGTTCTCAATCCCGCAATCACTCATAGTTATTTGGGTCATTTATTCTCCCTAGCCGATACGAAGTGGACGGTCTCCTGACTGCACCTGGACTTGTGAAGAAACTTGGCTCACACAGAGTAGACTCTCACGAAGTATTCCGATAGTTGGTGGCATTCTTGCGATATTCTGTGGCAGTGGTGGAACAACGCACTGGCCACAATGGAATTGATATAGTTGTGGACCATATGCGGTCTTTCCAATCTTGGCGGTACTTGGGGCGCGAACATTAGCCTTTGACTGAATCACATCCAGTCACTTCAGAATGAGCAGAACGATAGACTATCACTTCTGAGGGGACGTTTTTGGATACCTCAATTGACCAGCGGTGCGCGCGCATATTGTTGGGCCCGTTCTCTCAGCTTGATCGCACAACTTCTGTTTCTCCATTCGGTATTCCAAATGTATACTCAAGACCTTATCTCTCCGGTGGCTCTTTACATTGCGGGGCAGACTCACACACCTTGGGAGATTGCCTCCTTGCAATATTCGCCGGTCGCTCAGTCATCGCTGGTTACGAAATGATATCTGACTGGGGTGGTTCTGGCAGCGAGTGCAAACGCGCTTGCGGCTCGTTGCTGGCCCACGTGCAATGGGCAGACTGATATCATAAGTGGCAGCAGCAGGATGCGTCACACCACGACCCGACCCGCCACCATGCTCTGATCATATGGTATGTGCTGAGGCTGGTACAGCCGTGTCGAGAAGGATGGAAGATGTGAGCGACGATGCTCCATCTCCGCCACACAATTTCAAGGGGTCTCGGGCCATGTATGCTTGCTCCCTGGGTCCAGATCGGTTGGTTGTGTGGACCGAGTTTTGCTAATCGCGTTTAATTGCTCATCTCAAATTCTCAGCAGAAGGTGGCGAAAGACTGGAGATGGACAAGCCTTCCAAGAGCGCTTATCTTCTTCAGCCTTGAAAATTGTCTCTAATGGGGGCGCCAGGAAACTCCAATTGGAAGCATGGTCAAAAGGTACAATGTTTGCCGTTGTCGCATAGGCTGGAAGAGAAAAGAGAAGTAGCAGACTCCTCGTCCTCGAAGCAGAGAATAGCCATGTACAATAGCACACGTCTGTTTTGCAGAGTTAAGTAGAGCCTTACCGATACTACCTTTGATCAGCTAATCTAAGTGCCACGTAACCACTACTGACATACACGAGTACACGAAACAAGCTCATAGACATGTCTGCAAGGTAAGATCGCAGACCCCTGCCTCTTGGCCAACATAAGTCAAACAAGTTGGTATTATATGCAGCCAAGTACTCCGTACTGCATTGTTATGCCGGAGTAAGTGGCCTAGGCATAGATTCCCGTATTTCCCCCGGTGGATCTATGCCAAGGTTTGGGAAATCTGCTCGCGGCTCACCCCGGTTGACACGGAAAAAGGACGGTTCTTGCGACAACTAGACCATGCATTAGGTGGGCGCTTATATGAATTGCTACAGGATCCAAGTCGTGTGCGGAATCTTCCTCTGCTAAAGCTAGATGATGAAGAGATGACGGCACGACCCGACTGCGATCCTCGGTGGATCGTGGAGCTGACTTTCCACGAACCTCCCCTGTAGCAGGAAGGCTGAATTCTCTTCAATTCTACATCGGCTCCTGCAAACGCTCGGCGCGTCCTGTTTTGGAACCCTCCAGCCTTCAATCCCTCCAGGAAACCTTTCACCTTCGGCTCGTGGCCAGAAGATATTGTCAAATGAACAAAGCCGAACGCGACTCAAATGGCTTGATTCACCGGTCGAAGAAGAGCAGATTGTAAGAGCCGCCATGAACGCCTTCCTCTTCCGATGGCGTGCATTCCCTATTGTAACAACAACTTTGTGATTGGCTCTGAGGGACTGACCACGGCCTGTGCTATCTTTCCAGCCCCCGAACAAGGCAACCAAGCGTCTTACAGTAACGAAGAGCTCGCTCCCAGGATTGTCCATCTTTTGGACGTGTTTTGACATCAGGCTACCAAGTTTACCGCGAGTATCCCCTAGAATTTACAACCTTTCTGAATATTTCCCAGTCGTGACAAAGGCTTCGCCGATGCTAGTCCAGACCTTTCAAACCGTGTCCGCCCAACGTCGCAGTAACATCCTGCGTTTCATGAAGACTAATGCGACTCCGCGAATATTTGAGACATGATGATCGGGTGGCAGCATAACGACCAAACGAGCAATTGGCTCTTGCAGACCCACCTTTGGGTGAACTGTCTGCCTTGCGGATCTCTGTGTGATTGTCAACTCAATTGCTAGATAGACAGGCTAGTCAAATCCCGTTTGCGGTTACATAATTCCGACACGACCTTCTAGTCGCTCTCTGAATCGTCGGTTTCCGCGATTGCATTGGAGGCCTCTCCCAGCCACCAATGTCCGACTGTGGGCGATTAAATATTATGACAGCTTATGAACCAAAGTAGACGTGCGTATTGATTTCGTTCTGCCTACCTTCCCCAAGTGCCGTAATTCCTCACCTCGCCAAACCCAGTTTGAACTACTGCGAACGCATTCTGCCATGGTCGTCCGCTAGACGAGCCTTCAACAAGGCAATGCGTTGTGCGAGACAGAACAGGGTTCCTTGTCCTCGATTTGAGGACCGCTTGAAGTAGAGTACAGGTGTAGAGGGCGCCGTCTCCTTGTGGTTTATTGCCTCCGTCCTCGTCGTCTGCGCAGTTATCCTCGCTGTACTTCGCCAGGCTGTTTGGAGTGTCCTATCTATCGTCCGCGCTTGACTCGGGCTTTCCGTAAATGGCTTGGGTTGCGTCGTGAAGTAGAGTGTTTGATTAATGCGACTTCATCAGCTAAGGACTCTGTCTGGAGCATTTGCTGTGGCACACATCAATATCCATGGGCCAGACTGGCAACTTGGACCTCTGGAATCCCCTCCTGGTCCAACACGTCGGGGTTGGCCTTGAACTCGTGACTGTCGAGAATCGGGATGATCTTCCTTACATCCCTCTTGATCACAGTGACTCCGTAGCGATGTGGAGAAGGGACGGTGTTCGCCAAGCCCAGGATTCTTTCAAGTTGCGAATGCCGAATGTAACCCATGCAGCGATCAGCGATCCCACATAAAATTGACAATTGTATAGCGCAGGAACCTTAGCACGGTGCGAAGGATAGCGATTTCGGTAATCAGAATAGCGACAACAGAACACCAGGCGGTAGCCACACCAATCTACAAGACCCGAAAAGTCAACGTCGCTGTTTCAAGATTGGTGTAAATCGATGTCTCGGACTTTGGCGTAGACACCAACATAGAAAACACAAGAGAATCAGACTCACGAAAAACCGAGCCACAATGAACATGCTTTGCGTCGTGGCAGCGGTTTGAAGGGTCGCTCCGAGGACATTGAAGAAAAGGCCCAAGTACAAGCACATCTTCCGACCAAAGCGGTCGGCTATATATGCTTGCAACGGATAAGTTATGAGCCCCCCAACTGCCTGGATGGCGTTGATGAAACCCAGCCAGGCGCTAGGGGTGCTATTCATAAAGGTTTGCCATTGCTGGAGAGACTGTAGCCCATCCATCATAGAACCATCGTATCCAACGGTGCCTGAAAACATTAGGAGGGAGAGGATGATCGCATTGAGCTTGATGAAATGAGGGACCTTATACCATGGCTCCTGATCATCTGGTAAAGCCTAGGAAGAATTCCATTGGCTTTGTAGCCTCGGAAGCTTGCGAGCGAGAGTTCATACCACGGCCAGGGTCTGCCCAGCATTAGCATTTTTTCGAGAAGTCAGCATCCTTCAGGCAGTGCGCCACTATCTTAGTCGGTGAAGGTTTGAGCGCGAGAACCCGTACTGGGAAGAGCTCGTTCCTGGTGAGAGTGAGGTGTTGGAGAAAAGAACAAATACTACAGATTCTAGAATTACCGACAAGCCCCTAAGCTGTATGCTGCAATAGGGCGAAAAAGCTGATGGTTTTGGGCTTCGGAACAAAACTCACATTCGGTAACTGCAATTTGACTCGCGGACCGTTCTCCATATGCTTCCTAGTGTGGTCTTCAGGCTCTCGAGGCTTTTGGCATGAAAGTGTTTTGTGGAGAACACTATATCCACTTTTGTGGTTCCTAGAAGGTGTGGACCAGCCACCAAGGTGGAGATTGCCTCTCCACAGCAAACTACAATAGAAAGGTTCTCAGAATGATCCAAGCCAGAATGATCCATATGGGGCGCCTCTCCGTGCTCGAATTGTCTTCTACTCTGATATTCATGCTTTCTATTAAATGGAGAGAAATTGATATGCTATCCCCACATCACAAGGAGGCTTGGATCAGTCGAAGTCGACCTGTTGGTCTTCTACAGGGTACATGGTTCACAAACACTACCCGCTATAGAAAACGAGGCTGCAAACCTCATTATTTCCGGAAGTGATATCACTGCTGTTTGACTGACCTACTTGATCTGGGCTATCCTCCGTCCTGCAAACAGCGGAGTCCGTAGCAAGCTCATGGCTGAGCTGAGCGAAGTCAACCCCAATCCGACTGACGACGGTCTGGCTGCCTTACCATAGACATTGCGACTCCAAGGAGCTGCTCCTGGTGGCCTTCCCCGGGTGGTTCCACCGGATGGAGTCTTATTTGCTGGCCACCATATTCCGGCCGGCACCACTGTGACTACTTAAGCATATACGATGCACAGGAAGTCCGATATCTTCAATTGTCCTGAAAGGTTCTAATCATTTCTAGAGATAGTAGTTTCACTCTAACGCTGGCCAGATTTGATCCAGATAGGTGGTTAAATCTCACCAAGCAGATGAATAACGCCTACTCGCCTTTTGGTATTGGCGCTAGAAGTACGTATGGTGCAGAATACCTTAGACTCTGCTTTATTAATGTTGAGACAGTGTGTATCGGTACCCATCTGGCAAACCTCGAACTGCGCATGGGTGTATATGAGTTTTTCACCGAATGCCCTCAGATAAGAATTGCTCCAAGCATAACCGATGACTCCATGGAATTCGAAAATTACTTTCTCATCACGCCCAAGAGCTGCAAAGCAGAGGCACATGCTCGTGATGTCTATTTTAGAGTTGAAATAATGATCGGTTAACCTACTACCATTGCGAATAAGCTGCATTGTTACAACACCGCGCTTGCGAATTAATTTAGATATAGAATAAACATATGATTGCAGGGGCATGGACTATTAAACGTAATAAGTCTCCTAAAATATGTTAGTTCACAGGGTGGGATTCATCGATTGGTGAAAGGTCACACAAGGTAAGCGAATATTGAATTTTCCACATGGCTGAGGCCACTAGAGCTAAAATGGTCACTTGCTGTCACGTGCGCCCATGGCTACTGCACGTGACGCAACTCACGACTCAAATTCAAGGACTCCGTACATGCCTCAAGAACTTCATCCTCGCGACCAAACGCTGCCTATCTGCTTACTTGCGTTGACCCTGGGAACTTGATATATCAGAGACATGCGGTTGACACAGTTGGATATATTCAGCTCCAACTTTGAATTTCAGCCGCCTCATAACTCCTGGTGCAGCCACAATCCGATGCGAATCGTGAATACGCCAAACCTACGGCATATCTTCAATGATCGGAATCTGAATTAATACGGTGAAGACGGCGGCGGTAGGCGTCGAATTTTCAGTGCGACATCATGGCTAAAGCTACTCCGCATCGCAAGCATCCGTGCTCTCACCCTGGTTGTGAGCGCGCATTCCTTAAGGCGGAACATCTTGCCCGGCACGAACGCAGCCATTCAGGTTCGAAACCATTCAGCTGTCCCGTTTGTTCGCGACGCTTTAGTCGGATCGACTCTATGATACGCCATTCTAGATTGCATGGAGATGCTCTAGACTCCGCCGATCCCGTTTCCACAACGGGCACTGTGCCAGCAGCTCCACCTTACAGCCAGTTCGTGACAAGAGAGCATACCATCCTTGGTGACGACTCGGGAAGCTCTCCACCGGGCCTGTCTGCGTCCACTGACCAGGCTGGCCAGGGGTCTCAATCGACTGAACAGCCAAAACCAACGACTGATCCGCTTCCCACCGATACCCATACAACACAATCGGCTCTTATGCCAATTGGACAAGAGTCAGAGGATCTAAGCGGCATGGCTCTGTTGGATGACATAGCCACACTCGACGTGGACTTTGACTGGGCACTGTCTTCAGAAGACTTCTTTAATATGCTGAGATCAGATTCCAATATGATGCCTTTGACGCTTCCAATGGCTCAATACTCGCCGGACATACATTCTAGTGTAAACTACGAGTCAGTGTCTGGTCCCCAGGCCGGCCTAGTCAATCACACCGGGTTAGTGGACGTAAGTCGAAAGGCGGTACGCTCCATGAGCAAAATGATCAAGGAATTACCCTCCAAATTAGTTGCGGAACTCGAAGCTGGTGACATCGGCTCCTCTTTTTTTGATGACTGCCTGGATCTCTTCTTCACTCAATTTTGCCCAATTTTCCCAGTACTACACAAGCCGACCTTTTCGACTAGAGAATGTGGTTCAACTCTGTTATTGAATGTCCTGGCATTAGGTTCGTCCTTTGTGGGTTCAAGTGACGCACTCTCAAGGGTAAGTGGGCTGTTAAGGATTAGCGCATGGTCTGTGATGAACTAACAGCTATCATCGTTAGGGAGAGTCTTTGTGGTCACTGGCACACGCGGTAGTCGCAACCTCCTGGCAAAGTCTAATGTCACAACGGGGACCTAGAGATGAGTGTGATGGAGTTCAGCTTGTCTTGACCGCAGCCCTGGGACAGACTTATGCGTTTCTGTCCCAAAATCATAAACTACGAATGACGAGCCAGATATTTCATGGGCTTGGATTCTATTGGTCTCGACACTGTGGCATTTACGAAGCAGGGAATTCTTCTTACCATCTCCCTGCCCTGGACGAGGATCTGAATTCGAAGACTGAGGCTTGGCGGAAATGGGCTGCAAATGAAACACGGTTGCGCGGAATATTGGGCCATTACATCCTGGATGGTCAAATTGCTGGGTTTACTGGAAATGCCACGTGCGTCCGTCATGCCGCAAATCCTCTACCACTCCCCGCCAGCACTGCCGCGTTTAATGCTACGTCTCCAGATGCATGGATACTGGAAATGCAGAGTCAAGCCATCAATATCACTTTTCGAGAGTTCATTACAGCACTGTTCCACGTCGACCATACCATCATAACCCAACAGATATCCGATTTCAGCATTCGAGTCGTCCTTGAATGCTTGCAATCACTGATTCTAGAACAATCAGAGGCACGAGGGACGTCAATTGGCACACCCTCAAAATCCGAGGTCGTTTCTGCTGCACTGCAACTCTACCACTGGCAGATCTGCCGTTCTGCAGATGTGGCTGAAATGGCGCTTAGGTGGCACTCTGTCCTACTTAGTATGACCTACGATATGGTGTCGTTCAGTCGCCAGTTGTCTTCTCATTGCGAAATCCAGCAAGTGATATTCCCTCCACAGCACTGCGCTGTGGGTATGGATCACTGCCCCGTGAGAGGCTGGACAGGCAACATCGATGCTCGTCGAGCCTTACTTCACGCTTTCGCCATCCGTGACATAATACAAGGCCTTCCGTTCGATCGATCTCATGCCATCCACATTCCCAGCACCATCTTAGCCGCCGCTGTCGTCCATGCAGCACATCTGATGAATAGCATACAGAGTGTATCCATGCCGGAGGTAATTGACTGGGATGTTGTATGGGACCACGACGACGACAACGGTGCTCTCAACACCACCAACCAGATCAATGTCAGCCGACAGGAAACAGCCGCATTTTTGCGAGGGGACTTCACTCCCCGTAATCCTCGGGCGGGGTCTAGGAAAATGTCGTCAGAGTTGCATGCGCTAAGAATGCAACTGAAAGCGATGGCAACACAATGGGGAGTGTCTCAGGAGATAGAAAAACTGCTGGAGCAATGGCATAACTTGCTCCGACGCGAGTAGGGGCGTATGGCCAAGAACACAGGATCTACTGTTTGTATTGATTTTACAGAGAAGCAACTCAGGATGGTACCATAAAAAAGGCTTGTTTCAATCAATAGGACGATAGAGGTGCTGCTTCTCCACTCGTGCGGTCCAAAAATGTAGCTACTGAACGAACGACTTGCGATGCTCTTGGTACTGTGACACAAAATCCAGCACGCTCTGCTTCCACGGACCGTAGACAACGCCCAAATCCTCACGCGAGCGCGTATTGTCGAGGATGAAGTGCGAATCCAAGACCTTCTTGCCCGGCGTGCCACGTGGTACATTCTTAATCCATTCAGCGTCGCTAAAGTTCTCATATATCAGGTCGACAACTTGTTGGAAATCGTACGCGTGGTTAGCAATGATGTAGCGTCCAGACGCCTTGGGGTCAAAGAGTGCGTTGATATGCGCCTGAGCTACTTCTTTAATGTCGGTCATCCATGGCATAATGGTCGGGGGCACGTCCTTGTCTTCACCATCAATGAGCTTGGAAAGGTCGGAATTTGTGGAGTTCATAGCCTGAGGCGATGCAACATGCTGGCTGTATGTGCCCCAGGTGTGGCAGGGGTTGATGCAGACCAAGTCGAAGTTTCGCGGCTCAGCTTTCATGAAGTCCCAGGCCGCTTTTTCGGCCAAAGCTTTGGATGCAGTGTAGACCGGAGGAAACGCGGTCAGTGTTGAAGCCTCTTCGTAGGTGAGAGGGTTCCAGTCCTTCTCGGTGTAAGCATAACCAGGTCTGTGGAAGCCGGTCTCATGTACGGGGTTAATACAAGCGGCAACAGAGCTGGTGAAAACCACTCGCTTGACCTTGGGCTCTTTGGTGGCTGCAGTCAGAGCGGAGAGGGCTCCATTGATTGCCGGATCCAAAACCTCAGTCTGGGCGTTGGAAAATTTATATCTGAATGGCGATGCAACATGGAAGATTGCATCAACGCCTGCCACTGCTTCGTCGAACGCGTCTCTGACGGTAATATCAGGCACGATGAAAACCTTGATGGATTTGCCGTAGCGGTCTTCAAGCGGCTTCTGGGCACTTTGACTGCGGACTGCGGCGTGAATATTGACTTGTCTCTCTACCAGCCTGTCCATGATGGCGGCCGAATAGAAGGCATTGGCGCCAGTCACCAGGACCGTTGAGTACGCCCCGCTTGAGGAACTCATGCTTGCGTGTAATTTAAAGCTGATTGCGGAGGAACTGGTAAGATTTTCCTGCAATTTCTGTAGTGATAATAGAATCTAACCACAGGAAGAATAAAAGGTTCGAAAGCAAGTCTGCACCTATTTGATGGATGTCCTGGGCCTCAAATGATTCGACGAGCCGCTAACCATGTGTCTCGAGTCGGGGGAAGAGCTGAATGAAAACTTCGGGTGCTTGAGATGTCCATCTGGAGGCCCGCATTCTCCACGAAATTCGGCATTACATGTTGCCACATGCGACGGGAGAGTGGGAAGCACCGTCCCACCACAGAGAACATCTTGTGGAGAAAGCGAGTGGAAGCTCGATCTACCCCGGCTCGCCCCATCTTCCCCAGCTTATCCAGAAGCTGGGGGCAGCATCCTATGCATTTTCATTGTTGGCGTATATGTCCGTTGGCCCGCCACTCTTCTACTGGTACGTCGCTCTAAATCTGCCAGACCAACACCACCAGAACCTGTCTTTGTTGACAAACTCGCGTCACTATGGGCTCACCGTCCGAGACTTACGACCACGTCGAAGGCGTCGCAGCTGCTACAGAACGAAATGCAGCTGTCCATCACAAAACAATTTTGCTTGTATTGGTATGTTTCCCCTGATGTTTGTCTCCTCTTCCACCTGAAATGCTGATTGCGAGCATAGGCTGTCAATCTCATATACTTTGCGCAGCTTATCAATGTCGTCGGATCTGGTGCATATGCGCGAGACATAACAGGCGTAATTGGTGGCGCTTCCGATGGTATCTGGCTAACCTCAGTCATTGCCATCCTCACGGTTGTACTCAGTTTACCAGTCAGCCAAGCTGCCGATTACTGGGGTCGCAAGTGGTTCCTCGTCGGCCTCACTGCCTGTGGTACCATCGGCTGCATCGTTGTCTCGCGATCTAATTCAATTGGCATGGCTATCGCCGGCTTCACTGTCTCTGGGCTTTCTTATGGTGCTCAGCCGCTGCTGCATGCCGTTGTGTCGGAAGTCTTACCTCGCAGGTATCGCCCTTTCGCCCAGGCTAGTGTCAATGTCTCTGCTTCGTTGGGCGCAATTGTGGGTCTGTATGTTGGTGGTGCTCTGACGCGAAACGGCAACCATAACGGCTTTCGCATCTATTGGTATATTGCAGCCGCTGTTTATGCCATCGCGGCAGCGATCTGTGGAGTCCTCTACAACCCACCTACTCGGGAGCTGCAAAAGACCCTGTCTACTGGAGAGAAACTGCGCCAGCTCGACTGGATTGGTTACACTTTACTGACATCTGGACTGATACTCTTCTGTCTCGGTCTCTCCTGGTCACAAAATCCATACCCGTGGACAAATGCCCATGTGCTTGCTACATTCCTGGTAGGCTCGGGACTCAGTGCATGTCTGATTGTGTATGAATGGCTCTTCAAATCGGACGGGGTGTTTCACCATCGCCTCTTTCGCAACAGGAACTTCCCGATCGCACTCATCTGCGTCTTCACAGAGGGTCTTGTGTTTTTCACCGCCAACAACTATTTCGCATTCGAGATCAGCGTGCTATACACACAGGACCCATTGATGCTCGGTCTCAATTACAGTATAGCATTCTGGGTATTTGCCACCTCGGCTATCTGTGCCGGCGTGTATTGCTCGAGAACCAAGTCCGTTCGCCTTGCCACAGTCGTGGCCTTTACAAGTTTCCTCATCTTTAACATATTGATGGCCACCGTCCGTACCTCTAGCCCACGATCTGCGCTCTGGGGTTATCCAGTCTTCGTGGGCTTTGGTTTAGGAATCTGCTTGACAACACTGGTCACTACAGCACAATTTTCCACCCCACCGGAGCTTATCGCTATAACGTCCGGTCTGATGATCGCTATTCGTAGCCTTGGTGGTTCCGTTGGCCTCGCACTCTATAATGCCATCTTCAATTCCACCCTTGGCAACAATTTAGCACCCAAGATCGCTGCTGCAACTCTCCCTCTCGGCCTTCCTGAAACATCCCTAGGGCAATTTATCACTGCCTTGACAGGGAGCGATCCATCCGCCGTCGCCAGTGTGCCCGGAGTGTCTCCAGAGATTATTGGGGCCGGTGTGGAGGCTTTGAAGGCCGCGTTCTCCCTCGCCTTCAGATGGGTATGGGTTGCGGCCGCTTGCTTTGCTGCTGTTGCTGTGATTCGTAAGTTTTATTCGTCCCCATTTCTCTCGCGTGCCCGGCGAAACCAAGCATATCACGCTGGTCCACTGCTAGACAAACGTAGTGTTGTTTTCATGTGATGGTGTCCGCACTTTTGAGAGCCAACTAACTTACGTTTTCTCTCTAGTGTCACTCTTCCTCTTCGACCCTTCAGCTGACTTCAACGCGCACATCGATGCACCCGTCGAGCCATTTACATGGACTGATGCTGAAGAGGCAACCCCTACCGAGACGAAGCCATAGCTGCGCTGGGTGGGTAGGCATGGCCAAATTTAGCGGTTTGCCAACATCAAATACTCTGTGTAATCCAGTCATCTCTATGATGATTTGGACAAGATACAGTCAGTGGCTAGACGGTCGCGGGTCATGTAACTGAATGACATGTTTGTGGGCAGAAGTTTAGATCGTACTGAAACAGTAACAGCAATTTCGCTCTATTTAATACGACCTAATTCTGGCTCAGTAGCACAGGAGAAATCATATGAATATTTTGGTCAAATGCCCAAAAGGATACACTAGCTCATGGCGGGTCTTGTCTGTAGAACTAGAGCCTGGTCCTTTTCGCAACTAATCTCCATATTTTATTGAATCATGACAAAGACTCCCCAATAATTGCCCAAGACTTGATCGGCACTGGCCTCATCCGCCCACTAATATTGGCAGCGTCAAAAAGCTCTTCTCTTCACCGCCCGTGTGCACAAAATGCCTCCCGACGTTCTCATCCTCGGGCTCTGTCAGGCGACACATGTCGGTCTCCGGAAAGGCCATGTCGTGTCCAGAGACCCTCAGCATGATACCCTCGCCCGGTGCAAACACCATCCCAATGGGCCAGATTGGGATCTCGAGCTTCACCTTACGGCCAAGTGGGAGGATCGGCTCGCGTGACCGGTGAGTGTAGAAAAGATCGGTCTTCGATGGCGAAGCTGCGCGGTCGAGGCTAACGGCGTGCGATGCCCGCAGGAAGCCTTGCGGGCCCAGTGTCTTGAGTACATTGACGTCCGGTCCTTCAGCTTCGGGAACGGGGATCGGGTAGTTGAGTTGCGATAGCAGTTTGCCCTGAGCGTCGATCTTGCGAATCTGCACCGCAACGTCCAGGTCTTCATGATCCGGGCAGGAAAACCAGATGGTAGCAAGCGGGTAGCCGGCAAGTTCGGTGTACTGAGAGAAGATGAGGGTGAAGTCCAGGCTATCGGTGAGGTGGTGGCTGTCATAGGAGGCAGAGACAGCCTCCACAAGGCGCTCCGGGGTCAAGGTCCTGGTTGCTGCATCCAGGTAGAAATCCCTCAGCACCTGACGTGCCGGGGGATACTCGGTTTCGGGTCGTTCCAAGATCGTTTTTGCCGGGCTCCCCTCGAAGCCCAGCAGGGAGAGGCGTACGGGTGGTGTGTCTGACTCCCACCCATTCTGGATCCCTTTCGCATAGTGATCAAAGTAGCGCTGTAGTTCATCGTTGATTTCCTCTCGGTACAAATCATACCCTGACGTTTTTTAGTACGTGCATTGACTGCATATGTAGGCACGCTCCTCTACTTACACTCTTGATAAGGATGGACGCGCAACCATTTCCTGGTGGTCTTGGCCTCTCGAAATGTTTGAAATGATCCATATGTATGAAGCATACTGGAATACGAGGCAAGGACATAGACAGGGATACCGTCTATGTTCTCGACTGGGATTCTCTTCGCCTCCCAGTATTCATCGTACAAGGGTCGCTTAGCCAGCATCTGAAAAATGTTTTCGTATGCTTCCGGACCTGCGAATCCTCCTGCTATCATCTTGTGAAAGCTAGGAATGTGGGGACGACCACCTCGAGCGATGAAGTGCCGATATGGATCAGTGTAAGACTCCCACGGGGCAATGGCTTTCAGTCCGGGATGGTGCAACCTTGACGCAAAGTTTATCTGCGAGATTGAAAGCCACGAATTTCCCGCCATGACAACCGCTCCGTTGGACCATGGCTGCCTAACAAGCCAATCGATTGTATCAAAGATGTCTTCTGCTTCCTGATCGCCCCAATGCGCTATTTTGCCTTCGCTATGTCCAGCTCCTCGTGCGTCGATGTTGACTACCGCATAGCCCCTCTCGCACCACTCGGCGGGATCGGGCGCTTCGAACTTTTCATACCCAGAAGTTCGACCTTTTGGGATGGCTGCTCTGAAGGGGGCCATGAAGTCATAGCTCTGTGGACCCGTCCCCGTCTTTCCATATGGGCTCCATGGGAGAATCGCAGGGACGGGCTGCGAATCCGACGACGCTGGGCGAAAAATGTCTGCATAAAGACGCTTGCCATCTCTCATCTTGATGTCAAGGTCTCGATCGAGAATTGTAGGCACACCGAAGGCACGAAACCCAGCCTCTCGAACATGGCCACTTTCAAGGAGTACTCGACCCGGAGCAAAGCCTTTGTAGTTGTAGAACGGATGACTAGGAGCCGGTGTTGTCTGTGTGAAAATAGCATCGGGAAATCTCTCCTCGATCTTTGGTCTGGTCGGTGGAGCAGCAGCAGCAGTTGCAGTTGCAGTTGCATCACGTGTCGCACCGGAGGTACCTTGGGAAGAGGCCATTGCAGAGCTTTGGAGCAGATTGTTGATTTTTTCAGATGAATTGTCTGGAGGACTGGTGAGTGAGGCCTCTAAAGCATTTATTTGCCCTCCAGATCAACCTGTCATTGTTAACGTTCGACACCCTAGCGGAAGTTACTACTGCAAATGAGAATGAAGACATGCTCAATAAAGGATCCTCAATGTGCCCAGCTCATTGGTCAATGAAGGCGATCCAATTCGCAGAGCTTCTCTTGCCTGTGGCAGCACGAAGAGGAATTCCGTGCTACAGACGAGGTGTGAGTGGGGGGGGTTCGTGGGGCTAGCATGTCGTGCTTGGCTTCTCCACGCGCGAGAATTGTTTGTGGAGAAGTACAGCGGGCGTACACTGGCCCACATCTCCATGGCCACGGAAGTTGATCCTGAACGATGAGAAGCACACATATCATGTCAATTCCATAAGCCCAGTGCCGAGAACAGAGAAAGGTCTCCGCAGCGGGGAAGCCTAAGGGCTCTGTTGGAGCCAGAAGACGTATATTGACTCTTTAACCCATGCTCTATGAGAAGCACCTCTGCATTTCGGGGACAGCCAGACGAATTTGAATCATCGATCATGGCAGTACAGAAAGTTACACCGGAGGGTATGTATTTACCGCAGGCCTTGAATGGGTCTTGTTGTTGATTTTCTTTTTGCTTCTAACACCGGAGCAGTGGCTCTGGATTTATCCGATGTGTCGTTCGAGTGGGGAGATAGCTATGATGCGAAGGTAAATCGCTTTATCTTTCAATGCCTGGGAAGGCCATTGGGTTCTAAATGAAAGTTGCCTTAGGACTGGGACCGGCTGCGGGCGATTCTCGCGCCCACGCTTTTGGTGAGACTGTTGGTGTGGAAATCCCAGCTGGCGGAGGACTAAAGTTTGGCAGGTTGATTATACGGAAGTGACGGGACACAAATGGGACGCGATGCCAGCGGAAGAGTTCGTGGCCATGGTGAGCAGCCATGGCTTTGTCGGCGATCCGCTGGTCGACACGCAGCATTTCATTGGTGCATCCAAGTTTCAAAAAGTCTCGGATGAAGAGAGCATTGGTGACCATCAGTTGCGGGCGGCTCATCAGCGATACACCGGCTCTGACAAGAAGGAAGTTGAAGCAAAAGGGCATGGCCACGCGCGGATTCGTCACTATTACAAAAAGATTGATGGAGAGTGGAAACTTGCGGGCTTGAAACCCACTGTACGATGGAATGAGTATGATTTTGAGAAGATATTCAAAGGGCACTAAAGCTTGCCAAAGAAGAAATGGAACTTCCACGGCATTGGTTTAAACCGCCACGGGTTCAACATCCGTGCATGTTGAGTTGATACTAACTGCATCATCTGTTGTAGTAAATCATCCGTCGTAGTCGCAGAATCTCTCATAATGTTGTCCCAGCCCTTGAATATGGCTTCAATTTTAGGGGTTGCCATCAACCATGCCAAAACAGGCACGGGACAATTTGCAAATTGAAGTCCAGGGCTTCACAGCTCTGAGTTCTCAGAAAGTCGAGACAGGCTGCCAGAGAAAGTTGTGTCTGCGTGGGCTGTTGCTGCGGACCTTGAGCATGCTATGGGCGGGGAATCCAAGATAACCAACCGCAGAGTCTCGCCGCGGCGCCTTTCTTCATTTGCGACATAAGACCACATTATCCCTAAAACTATTGTAAAGCGGTTCCCTCATTTTCTCCGCTCATGGGCTGAGTTTTTCTCAAGGTTGTGGTGGGACCGAATTCTTGTTCCCCTCGTACTGGAGTTATACCGCTTGGCAAATCCCCTGTACTTTTGCCACCAAAAACAAACGACTGTATGTACCTAAGGCTTTGTTTAAAAGGACAGAGTCTTCTCGACTGATCTTCGCCTGTGCTCAAAGAAACGGTCGCTGAACCCAGCATTCGTCGGCAGTCGCTCACGTTGACCTTTCTAGATCCTCTTCAAACGTTGGATAGCAATGGTCGCCAATCTGTTATCGAATGCTGGTGCGAACGATATTGTCACCAATGGTGTCAATGGAGCTTGGCCGCCAGTTCGAGATGAAGTGCCAGTACTCATTGTGGGAGGAGGCCCGTCTGGTCTGCTACAAGCCTACCTGTTGACGAGATTCGGAGGTTTGTAAGCCCTCTAAGCCGTGGGCCCGAGCTAATATGTTCACATAGTTCGGAGTCTTATCGTCGAAAGATATCCCAAACGTCTTGCTGCGCCGAAAGCTCATGCGCTATCTCCGAGGTCTTTGGAAATCTGTCGTCAATTCGGCCTTGACGTAAACCATATAAGGTCGATAGGCAGTCAGCGGCAGGATGCTTACTGGGTCAACTTTGTCACAAGTCTCCAAGGCGAACACGTGGGTAAATTGCCGTACGAGCGGATGGACACCAATGTCTTAGAAAGTACGCCAGAAATGATCCACAATATCCCGCAACCAGATTTCGAGCAGATCATTGCAGGGGAATTGGCGAAGACCGATCTTGCAGAAATTCGAAAAGGTGTTTCTTTTGTCTCGAGCTCTCAAAAGCACGACGAAGTAACCACTACAGTTGAAGACCGCGAAACGGGTAAGACTTACTCGATTCGGTCTCGCTTTCTCATAGCTTGTGACGGAGCTAAAAGTCGGGTCAGGCAATCTTTGGGTATAGAGTCTGAGGGAGAAGATTCATACGAGACGATGATGACAATCCACTTTCACGCCAATCTCCGTCCAGTGGTTGGGACCAATATCGGCATGTTACACTGGCTGGCGGATCCAGAAGTATCCGGCTTTATTATCGCTTATGATCTGGGCGGTAACCAGGCACTCATATGCAATTTCGATGCAGAAAAACATCCCTCAAGCTCCTGGAACGAAGATCTCTGCTTGCGCATACTACGAGCAGCAGTTGGGAAGAGCGTTGACATAAAAGTCTTAAGTTGGCGGCCGTGGATTCTTAGCAGGAAAGTGGCCAACAAGTATCGGGTGGGTAGCATCTTCCTTGCTGGAGATGCAGCACATTCTTTTCCACCGACAGGAGGCCTGGGCCTGAATTGTGGTATTGCGGACGTCCATAATCTTGCTTATCGAATTGCTGCCAATCTCCAAGGTTGGGGACGCGACAGTTTGCTGGACTCCTACGAGGCTGACCGCCTCCATGTTGCCCAAATTAATTCTCAGCAAAGTGTCAAGAATGGAAAAAAGATCTTTGCTCTATTGAAGGCATTGGGGACCACAGAAAAGGATACTGCGGTCGCACGAGACCGCCTGCATGAATCTCTCAGAGATCCAGAAAGGAGGAAGAAAATCGAATTGGAAATCAATGAGCAGCAAGAACACTTTGATAATGTAAGCATCCCAAATGATTTGCCATATCCATCCTCTCCTGCCCTGCAAATGCCTAAATAAGCCCCGATTATTGCACTGACCAGTTATCGCCTTTAGCTCGAGCTTCATATCGGCTACGTGTATGGCTCGCTTTCATATCCTCCAAATGCCTCCGACTATTCTCCTAAATATATCGCTGGAGCGCGTCTGCCACATACCTGGATCATACCTCGCAATCCAAAACTCGTGGCAGGCATCACGCCAGCCGATCTTTCGTACGTATCTGAGCTCACCGAATCCGATATCGAATTGCGAAAGTACTCCACCCTCGATCTCTGCGCGTATGATGCGTTTACCCTTATCCAGGGACCTTCCGCAAAATCAGCAGCACGTGCAGCTGAGGTACTAGATTTGCTTTACCAGCATCCCGAGTTGCAGCATAGCCAACGTAACAGCTCCAACGGCGTAAACATCTCAGGTACCCATTCCGATGCCGAAATTAGCCCCGACCCACTTGGGCATACATCACCGCTCCTTCGGACCGCGACATTGTCCCAAGATTTCGACACCCTACCTGATACTGCCGGCGATGCATTCTGCCTTCAGGCAGGTATCAATGAAGGACGTTCCGGGGGACTGTTGGTTCGACCCGATCAACATATCCAATTGCGCATAGAAGAGGAGACAAGAGCAATAGACATAGTGAAGGCTATTTACGAACACTTGGGATTAGAATTCAGCTAGAAGTTTAAGCTCATGGTTTCTGGAGCATCAGTTTTAGATATTGTCGAAGTGTTTGTGACGGTTCATTCTGACGCATGGCTAGGTTACTGATACAATTTTTG
>Ga0105239_10001757_pt1 | contig 28561 bp, 25 predicted proteins | sample KBSC44metaG_FD_92761 | JGI IMG/M metagenome (GOLD analysis project Ga0105239, IMG submission 92761) | Corn rhizosphere microbial communities from Kellogg Biological Station, Michigan, USA - KBS C4-4 metaG | ecosystem: Host-associated > Plants > Roots > Rhizosphere > Soil | place: Michigan, USA...
CACGCGGCGAAAACCGGAAGGCAGGTTACCCGTCTTATTCCCTGCGATGCCGTACGAGGTGCCATTGTAGTCGGGAATGAAATAGGTCTGGGTAGCCCCCGAAGGGATGTTGGAATTTCCGTTCTTGCCCCAGCTCACCCGCAGCTTCAAATTGGAAATGACCCTGCTGTCTCTCAGGAAATCCTCGCTGCTCAGGCGCCAGCCCGCGGATGCAGCCGGGAACAACCCATACTGGTTGTTGACGCCAAATTTCGAAGAACCGTCATACCGTACCGAAGCCGACAACAGGTATTTTGAATTATAGACGTAGTTGGCCTTGGAGAAATACGAAAGGGTATTGTACCGGTCGCCGCTGCCCGAGACCGAGACATTGCCGATGGCGGTGCTCAGGTAGGCAAAGTCGTAGTTCTGGAACTGCACGTTCTGCCGGCTGGCGTCTGTAGTAGTGGAGTTGTATTTCTGCGCTTCCATCCCCACGATGGCGTCCAGGCTATGTCTACCCTTGCTCAGCTTATAGTCCAGCGTATTCGTAAGGTCCAGGGTGCTCTCCTGCCAGTTCCACTGGTCCACGCTGCTGATCGGATTGAATTTTCCTCCGGCCTCCTGGAAGGTGAACTGTATGGTGCGGTGATCGCCACTCGTATAGATCAGCCCCAGCTGCGAATGGAGGGTGAAGTGCTGCAAAAAGTTGACATTGGCGTACACGTTACCCAACAGCTTGTTGTAGTTGCTGCCGTTGTCCTTGTTGAGGGTCAGCTCGCGGACGGGATTCCAGAAATCGTCCATGCCCAGGTTGACCGCGGAGCCGCCCCAGTCGCCGGTAGTAGTCTTCACGGGAATGATAGAAGGTTCTACAAGGGCGTCATGCATGACATTCTGGTCGTTGATCTTCAGATGCGAGGCCTCTATATTCTCACCAACCACAAGATGATTGCCGATGACCTTGTAGGTGGAGTTCATGCGGATCGAATAGCGCTTGTAGCCCGTAAATTTCTGCGTCCCGTTGTTCTGGAAAAAGTTGAGGGAGAGCAGCGAAGTAGCCTTTTCACTACCGCCGGAAAGGGTGATCTGCTGATTGTTCTGAATGCCCGCCTGAGAAATGGCGTCCAGCCAGTTGGTATTGGCGGCCTGCATGGTGGAGTCCGCGCTCAGGTACCGCCGGGGCGTGACCTTGTCCAGGACGGGGTTGCCCTGCGCGTCCTTGTGCCAGTCGTAGTGATAGATCTGTGTGACGATATTCGGATCCTGGCCGTCATTGACCGCCGCCTGCCACATCGCTTGCCCATACTGAACAGTATTGAGCATCGGCTCCTTCTTCATCTGATCGGAAAATCCATACGATCCGCTATAGCTGATCCTGGTTTTTCCGGCCAACCCCTTTTTTGTCTCGATCAGGATGACCCCCGCCGCACCCTGTGCGCCATAGATGCTGGCAGAGGCGGCGTCCTTGAGCACCTGGAATGAGGCGATATTATCCGCGTTGATATCACGCAGGTTAATGTTTGTGCTCGGCATACCGTCGATGACGATCAGCGGCGACGCCCCGTTCACCGAGGTCAGGCCGCGGATCTGCACACCCACATTTCCTACAGGACTACCGTCCGTGGTTATGTGCATTCCGGGAACCACGCCCTGCAATGCCGTGAGGATGTTGGTAGAACCATGGCTCTTGTTCAGCTGCTCCACAGGCACGACGGAAATGGCGCCGGTAAGGTCCGCCTTTCTCTGGACCATATACCCGGTCACCACCACGTCGTTCAGCGACGAAGCGACCCCATCGGTCAGCATAACGTTCAGCATCCGGGATACACCGACGGTGACCTCCTTCGAGACCTTCCCCATGGAAGAGAACTGCAGGACCTGGCCCTTTTTGGCATTGATGGAAAAATGGCCGTCGACCCCGGTGACTGCACCGGTGGAAGTTCCCTTTATCGTGACGGAAACGCCCTCCAATGGCCGGGCGGCAGAGTCGAGCACCTGGCCGGTTACCGGCGCCTGCTGAGCCTTCATGAAGAAGGGACATAAGACAAGCAACAGCAGTCCTATGCCTGGTGGATAGTACTTTTTCATAGACAATCATCGTTTTTTGGTTAAGATCTAATTTGTTAAACGTTTAACATTATAGACAAAAAAATTACGCTGTCTTTTATACCCTGCTGACGCCACAGCTCCCCCCGGATACCAGGTCTGCGCCAACTACGATCTCTTCTGCTTTATGTTTCTCCTGCTTCATATGTTTCAGCAGCACCCGCACCGCCTCCGTCCCCATATCGGTCAGGGCCTGCCGGACATGAGTGATAGGCACATAGAACAGGTCGAAGGCATCGCTTTCATCAAAACTGACCACCCCTACTTCATCAGGGATCCTGCACCCAATACGCTTGAGGACCTTGAGCCCCTGTATCGCCAGGGAATTGGTCGTAAAAAAGATCGCGTCCACACTTTCTGCCGCCTGTGGCCGCAACAGCAGCTGCAGGCCTTCTTCGACTTCCTGATCCAGCCGTTGGTAAGAAGCCCTGATCTCCCAGCTCTCCCGCCAGGAAATGCCATAGTCGGTCAGGGCTTGCCGGTAACCCTCCTCCCGCTGCCGGATATGTTCCATGCCGCCTCGGTACGATACCAGTCCGATACTGCGTTTACCCGTCTTGAGCAGACAGGCCGCGGCGTCATAACCTGCCCGGAAATTGTCGATCCGGATATTATCGGTGCGGATGCCCGGGAAATACCGGTCTATAAGGACAAAAGGCATCTTCTTCTTCTGAAGCATCTTGATCTGATGCTCGGTCCCGGCCGAAGGCGCAATGATCAACCCGTCTACCTGCCGGCTCAAAAAGGTGTCGATCCACCCCTGCGACTTATCCACACTTTCGTCGCTGCTCCCAAAGACGACCGTATAGCCGTGATGCTTAGCCGTGTCCTCAATGATGCGGGCAATATGTGCAAAAAAAGGGTTCGATATGTCAGCCACGATCAAACCCAGCGTGCTGGTCCGGCCCCTTTTCAGACTGCTGGCTATCTGGTTGGGCTGGTAATTCAGCTCAGCCGCCGCCGCGCGTATCCTGGCTTCCAACTCCGGGCTGACACGTCCCTCCTTGCCACTCATGACATAAGAGACCACCGCTATAGACACGCCAAGATACTTCGCAACATCCTTGATGGAAGTCCTTTTCACCATAAAGCTAAGTTATGTTAAACGTTTAACACGAACAAGACTTGAGCCGGATATTTTTTTGTCCCAGCCTTTTCAAAGCCCCGCCAGTCTCCGCAAAAACTCTTCTTTCCTTCTGCGCGCCACATCCACCTCCGAGCCATCGGTCATCCCCACCACACCCCCTTCCCCCCTCGTATATTTTACGACATGGCTCAAATTGATCAGATGAGAATTGTGGACCCGGACAAAATCATAGTCGGCTAACAGATCTTCAAATTCTTTAAGAGATTTAGTAACCATCATCTTTTTTTCAACACCAAAGAAAAATAGGGTGTAATTGCCCGTGGCCTGGCAACGGATAATATCCTTCAATGAAACTACCTGCAATCCGTTCAAAGTCGGAAGGATGATCTTTTTCGCATCCTTTTTAAGGTTGTGAAAGAGCACTTCAAATTGTCGCACAGACTCGGTCAGCATTTCATACAATAGCTGCCTGCTATGCTGCTCGTCTTCCAAACGGATCGCCCTGATCATAAATAGCTGCTTAAAAAGTATTTGACGGAAGGTCGTCCTATGAACCTATATTAAAAAAACAATTACACATTATATTAATACTTCAATTTACCCAACGGTCAGATAGCAACAACGACCGGTATCCGTTAGTTAACTGCGCATGCACGTAAAAAAAACAACCGCCTATCCAAAAATCCCCGCCAACTAATAGACGCCGTTCAAATGACCCGGCTTTTTCGCCAAATTCATTCCAAAGGGGGGCGCCGAAAACCCAATTCCAGAGTAGGCACTATTAATAATTATCAATTATGAAAAAGAAGAATTTGGACCTCAAAAAGAAATTGGTCCTCAACAAAGAAACGATTGCCAATTTAACGCCTGACCAGCAGGCGAAACTGGCAGGGGGCTATAATCAATTCACAAACACCTTCTGCACTAACCCTCCGCCAACCACAGACCCTAACGTAACCAAGCAGAATAGCGATTGCGGTTGTATCCGAACAAAGGCTGACTGCATTCCTGGCCACACGTCACAATGCAACCCGTTCTAGTTGCTGCTGTAGAAGGAGATTTCCTGCCCCGCAGGCAATCTCCTTCCTCAAATAAATCGCTATGCTACACGAAAAGATCAGGGCGATCGCCCATTCGGTTTACGAGGACAGGGACACCACCATCAACAACAGCGGCTTATTGGGCGGCGATGCCGGTATAACTTTGTTCTTTGCCTATTTAACGATCGCCTGTCCGGAAGGCCCATACGAAGAGATCACCCGGGAATACCTGCAACGACTGAGCGATGCACTGTCATATCAGCAACTGCCGCATCACCTGTCATACGGTATCGCCGGTATCGCCTTTGTCTTCCAGCATCTCCGAAACATCGGCCTCCTGGACAGCTCGGAGGATATCGGCCTGGCAGCACTGGATGCCTCGATCATCGACGGGAGCCAGCAAGATCTCACCAACGGCAACTGGGACCCGCTGCACGGTCTGGTCGGCCTGGGGATCTATTTTCTGGAGCGATACAAAGAGACGGGCAATACCATCCACCTTGAAAAAATTGTCGACCAGCTCAATGCCCTGTCCGTTCCTCACAACGGTAGCAAGGTATGGGTCACCCAGGGATACACGCACTATAGCAGCGATAATTATAATTTTGGCATGGCGCATGGCATGCCTGGCCTGCTCAGTTTTTTGGCGGGCGCTTATACCCTGGATATCCGCAGGACCGTCATCGAAGAGCTGATTCCCTCCTGTTATACTTTCCTCCTGGATCATTATCAGGACAACCGTGAATACTTTGGCTTCCCCACGTTTATTGAATTAAAGCCGGCCCCCACCCCATTGCCTTCAAGGAATGGCTGGTGCTATGGCGATCTCAGTATGGCCATAGCGCTTCTTCATTGCGGCAGAGCACTGGCCCGGGAAGACTGGATACAGCTGGGCACCGGCATCGCTTTGAAGACAACACATATTCCTTTTGAAGCTGCCGGTTGCGGCGACGCCTCTTTCTGCCACGGCGCCATCGGCCTTGTGCATCAATACAAAAGGCTCTACCGGGCAACGCACGACACCCGGTTCAACGACGCTGCTGACAAATGGCTTGCGCTTGCACACGAGCACTTCTACCGGCCGGACAACTATCCCGGCGGATATGCGTACAGAAAATACGACCAGGCCACCGGATTGTATTCCAACGTACCCGCCTATGGACTCCTCGAAGGAATTACCGGCATAGGGCTGGTGCTCCTCTCCTGCGACGGGACCATCTCCCCGGATTGGGATATTATTTTTCAAACCAATGTTTAACTCAATGTTCCAACCCTACTCATACGTTCAGCTAAGAACGCCGTTGCAATCTCTCCGGGAGGCCTATACCATCCCCGGTGACGGCAATCCTGTGTTTCAGGAAGGGCTTTATCTTTCCTCGCCTGAATTCTTTAAGGAGTCTCAAAAAAAAGACGAGCTATCTGAAAAGGACAGGAAAAAACTTCACCTGAGCCTTGCCAAATACTGGTTGCGCAGCAGCAGCCGCTGTACCCCTTTCGGCACGTTTGCCGGATCGGCCCTGATCCCCATCACGGAAGAGCCCACCCTCCTGGAACTACAGCAAAACGAAAACCATAGACGCAGCCTGCGGCTTGACATGAATTATCTTTCGGCCATCGTACAGGCCCTGGTTCAATTGCCGGCAGTGAGGCAGCAATTGACATTTTTCACCAACAATAGCATTTATGAGACACCCGATGGATACCGCTACGCCGAGGCGGCCGGCGCCGACCAGACCCGCAACTACCGGCTCACTTCCATCGGCAGGTCACCCTATCTCGCCAACCTTCTGGCCCGGGCATCCCGCGGAGCGACGATCCGCGAGCTGGTAGACACGCTGATGACCGACGAGCAAGTAGATCAGGAAGAAGCCGCAGCTTTTATCGGCGATCTGTGCGAATCCCAGCTCCTGATCGCATCTCTCGAGCCGTCGGTCACCGGCGATAACCCCCTGGATCAATTGATCGCTGCGCTAAAAAACATACCCGACCTCGCGGAATTAGTCGACAAACTGGCCGAGATACGCAATCTTCTTCAACACCCCTCGGCAGGGGTACCGTTCTATACAAAAGTGGAAGACAAGCTGCAAGCCCTTGGACTGAATATCGTCGTCCCCAAAAATGCCATCCAGGCTGACCTGTTCCTTGCCGTTGGCGAGGGCCATATCAGTAAAGACCTGGTGGCGGCACTTGTACAGCAGGCCAGTGAGCTCAAGGCCTTGTCCCGGCAGATCGCCAACCCGGATCTCGAGGATTTCAAGACAAGATTCTACGCGAGGTATGAGAGCGCGGAAGTCCCGCTTTGCCTCGCGTTGGACATGGACCTCGGTATCGGCTATGCGGGGTTACGGGATGAGCTGGCGGGAGGCGGAGAATTGATCGATGACCTGCCGGTAGCCGCCGGACAAGGGCAGGGCGGGAGCAATTTCGATTACATCCAACAATTCACCCTTACCAAATACAACGACTGGGCGCTAAAAGGAGGGGACGGTATCGTCATCCTCGAAGAGGAAATAGCCTCATTCGAAAAGCATACAACAGATCTCCGGCTCCCCGGGAACTTGAGTCTTATGGGGAGCCTGCTCCGGCTCGACGGACAGCTGGATGCGGATCATTTCAGATTCGCCCTGGGTGGATTTATGGGCCCTTCGGGAGCGAACCTACTGGGCCGCTTCGCGCAGGGAGACGCCGGGCTTTGCGAATTTATTACAGACGTTCTAAAATTCGAACATCGGGAACATCCGGAAGCGCTATACGCAGAAATAGCCCACCTGCCGCAGCCACGCCTCGGCAATATTCTTTTGCGGCCCGTACTAAGGGAATACGAAATACCTTACGTGGGTCTTTCCGGCGCCGATAAAGATCACCAGCTACCCGTCGATGACCTGCTTGTCTCCATCCGAAACAATGAAGTAGTGCTCCGCAGCAGGAAGTTGGATCAGCGCGTGCTGCCCCGGCTGACAACGGCGCATAATTTCTCGGACAAGAGCCTGCCGGTGTACAAATTCCTCTGTGACCTGCAAACCCAGGGACTGGCCATGGCGAATGTATGGGATTGGGGAAATTTGTCCCTTCTGAACCATTTACCACGGGTCAGCTATAAAAACCTGATCATCCACAAGGCGCTATGGAAGATAGGTCAGCGGGATCTCGCCGATATGCAATCGGCGGAAGCCGACTATCCGGCCTGGTTCCGGGTATTCAGAGATCGCCTCCGACTACCCAGCCGGGTGGTTTACAAGGAATGGGACAACGAGCTACTCATCGACTTCGACCGGCCCGAGGGCATCGCGCTTTTCCTGCACTATATCAGGCGCCACAAGAGCATAAGCCTCGAAGAATTCCTTTTCACGGAAGACAACTGCGTCGTACGCGATGTCAACGGCGCCCCATACACGAACGAACTGATCATTCCGGTTCACCAGGCAGAAGCCGCCGCCACACCTCCCCATAAAATAGAGGTTTCACTACCAGCCTCCCCCACGGTCCAGCGGGCATTCTTACCATACAGCGAATGGCTTTATCTCAAAGTATATGCCGGGTCAAAATCCATCGAACACCTCCTTTCTACCGTCCTCTCACCATTCATAGAAGACGGCCTGGACCAGGGACTATTTGAACGTTTCTTTTTTCTTCGATACCGGGACGAGACGGGCGGCCACCTCCGCATCCGTTTTTTCAATCAGGACAAGGACAAGCAATGGGCGGTCGCCAAAAACTTCATCCAAACTCTGCAACCCTGGCTAGACAGCGGGTCCATCGACAAAGTCGTGGTGGACACCTATAGGCGGGAACTTGAACGCTACACCCCCCGGCTTATCGACCAATCCGAGACCGTATTTCATAATGATAGTCTGGCGGTGCTGCGCATCATACATCTATTGGATGGCGTCGACGACGGGCGATACCGGCTGATCTTTGCTATGCGTGGCATCACCGCGCTGCTGGCTGATTTCAGCCTGTCGGAGGAGCATAAGCTTACCTTTCTGAGAGCGCAGCAGGCTTCTTTCTTTAAAGAATTCGGCGGCAGTCCCGCACTGCAAAAGTCGCTCAACCAGCGGTACCGGAAACATCAGCGGTTCATCGCTGAACATATGGATCCGGAAAAGGATGTTGCGGGTGAGATCGACGAGGCGATCGGGGTATTCAATATCCGGTCGGAGATGAATCGCTCCGTCGTCCGGGACATATATCCTGAGCTACTACATCACTATATCCATATGTTCATCAACAGACTCTTCATCAGTCAGCAGCGGAAATATGAGCTGGTGGTTTATCATTTCCTTGAAAAATATTTTGTCTCCAGCATGGCGATAGCCAAAAAAGAAAAACAGGATGCCGTTTCCGTTCTATCGACAACTTGATGCCATGGACTGCGGCCCCACCTGTCTGCGGATGGTCGCGAAATACTATGGTCGAAGCATTTCCCTGGAATACCTTCGGGAACATTCTCATATCACCCGGGAAGGGGTAAATCTGCTGGGCATCAGCGAAGCCGCGGAAACTATCGGGCTCCATGCGTTTTCTGTCAGGCTGTCATTTGCCGCGCTGGACGAAGAGGCGACCCTGCCTTGCATCTTACACTGGAACCAGAATCACTTCGTGGTACTACCGCCACAAGACTACAACCGCGGCAAGGACAACAAAATTTTGATCGCCGATCCTGGCCACGGGCTGATAAAAGTAGACCGGTCGACCTTTCTGCAATGCTGGGCCGATCACCGCGACGAGGGGGTCGCGCTGATACTGGAGCCTACAGATTCCTTTTACGAGCAGAACAGTAGAGAAGACAAGCCGACGGGTTTCGGGTTTTTGTTCCGGTATCTCAGGCCCTATCGCAAATATGTCGTTCAACTCATCCTGAGCGTCCTTATCGCCAGTCTCTTATCCCTTATCGCGCCTTTTCTCACCCAGGGACTGGTAGACTACGGCATCAACCACAAGGATCCCGGTTTTGTCAACCTCATCCTGCTTTCGCAATTGCTGCTTTTCGTGGGCAGCACGTCGATCGAAATGATCCGCAGCTGGATCCTGCTCCATATCAACAGCAGGATCAACATAAGCATCATCTCCGGTTTCCTGATGAAGCTGATGAAGCTGCCTATCCGGTTCTTCGATACGAAGATGATCGGAGACATTACACAGCGGATCGGAGACCATAGCCGGATACAGAGTTTCTTGACCGGCACGACCTTGTCGACGCTATTCTCGTTTGTCAATCTCCTGGTGTTCTCCCTTGTCCTGGGCATCTACAGCTGGAAAGTGCTATCGGTGTTCCTGCTATTTAGCTCCGTCGCGGTCGCGTGGATCTTCTTCTTCTTACAACGGCGAAAAGAGCTGGACTATCAGCGGTTCCAGCGGATGAGCGATAACGAGAACATCCTTTTCGAGCTCATCACCGGGATGCAGGAGATAAAACTCAACAATTGCGAAACGATCAAGCGCTGGGATTGGGAAAAAGTGCAGGCCCGCCTCTACAAGATCAATATCAGGAGCCTTGCCCTGGGACAGTATCAGCAATTGGGGTTTGGCGTCCTTACGCAATTAAAAAATATCCTGATCACCTACATCACTGCCAGAGAGGTCATGACAGGCAATATGACCCTGGGAATGATGTTGTCCGTAAGCTATATCATCGGGCAGATGAACAGTCCGCTTGATCAGCTGCTGAGCTTCATACAGGCGGCGCAGGACGCGAGGATCAGCCTTGACCGGCTGGCCGAGATCCACAACAAGGAGGAAGAGGAAAACGAGGCCAGCTTGCCACCTAATCTCCCGGTCCCACCGCAGCGACCAAGTCACCAATCCGGCGACATCCACCTAAAAAATGTCTCCTTCGCCTACGGCGGCCCAGGCTCACCGGCTGTTCTCAAAAATCTCAACCTTCTCATACCAAAAGGAAAAGTAACAGCCATCGTCGGCACCAGCGGCAGCGGAAAAACCACCCTGCTAAAGCTCCTGCTCAAATTCTACGAGCCGACTTCAGGCAACATCTCTGTAGGCAACCAACCCCTCGACCAATTCTCGCCCAAATGGTGGCGCAGCCAGGTCGGCAGCGTCATGCAGGACGGATTCATCTTCTCCGATACCATCGCCGGGAACATCACGATCAGCGCAAGATCCACCGACACGGTACGTCTTTTATATGCCTGCGAAGCGGCAAATATCCGGGAATTCATAGAAGGGCTGCCACTCGGCTATCGCACGAAGATCGGAAATTCCGGCAACGGCATCAGCGCCGGCCAGCGGCAAAGGATACAGATCGCGCGGGCAGTCTACAAGGATCCCGAATACCTCTTCTTTGACGAGGCGACAAGCGCCCTCGATGCCAACAACGAGCGGGTCATCATGAAAAACATGCATCGCTTCTTCGAAGGGAGAACAGTGATCGTCATCGCGCACCGGCTCAGCACAGTAAAAAATGCGGATCAGATCGTCGTGCTCGACAAGGGAGAGATCGTTGAGACAGGTACCCATGGTGAGCTCGCCGCCTGCAAGGGCAAATATTACGAGCTGGTAAAAAACCAGCTCGAATTAGGTCAATAAATTCCGATGCCAGAACAACACGAAATACCAATCAGCAGCAACGGCGTCCATCCGCACTACGGCGTCGCCGATCCCCACGGCGCCCACGAACCCCATGATCCCCACGGCGCCCACGAGCCCCACGATCACCTGAGCGAAGAGGTCACCGAGATCATCGGGAAAATGCCATCCTGGCTTATCCGGCGCGGGATCTCGCTGACAGGCGTCATTCTCTTGAGTATCTTCATCGGCGCCTGGTTCTTTAAATTCCCCGACGTCATCGCGTCGAAGATCGTCATTTCGTCCGGAAACCCGCCGATCCGGCTGGTAGCGCGGAGTAGCCTGCCCATACAATTGATCTCTGTCCATAACGACGAGCAGGTCACCACCGGCCAGACCCTATGCGTCCTCGCCAATTCTGCCGTTTATGCAGACATCAGGAAAATAAACACCCTGCTGGCGCAATTAGACACGAGTCCCGATCTGGCCGCCACCCTTCAAAAAATAAAGATCCCCGGGGCGCTGCAGCTGGGAGACCTTCAGGGGAGCTATACCGATCTATGCGTCGCAATTCAGGGGTATCTCTTCTTTATCACGCACAATACCTACCAGGCTACCATCGGCAGTCTCACCAGGCAGGCCACTTACAGCGGGCAGCTGCAAAAAGAGCTGACTACCAGGCAAGGCATGCTCCAGGAACAGCTCAGCCTCCAGCACAATCGGTTTGCCGCCGACTCGTCGTTGGTCACCGACAAGATCATCTCACCAATGGAGTATGGGGAATCCAAAAAAAAGATGCTCGATCAGCAGATGAGTATGGGCAACAACAAGAGTTCCATCATCCAAAACAGCTTGCAGCAGATCGAGTACCAAAAGGACATTGCCCAACTAACCCTGCAACGGCAAAGCGAAGACAATACCCTGCAGCAAAAGGTCAGGGATGCCGTTCGCCGGCTCGAGGGCCAATACGCGCAATGGGCGCAAACCTATTTGATCAGAAGTCCCACCAACGGCAAGGTCACCTTCTTTAAATTCTGGAAAGAAAACCAATACGTAACCGCCGGCGAGGGCATCATGATGGTCACTCCTCCCATGCAGGACTACATCGTCCATGGCACAGTCGGCATGTCCAACACAGGCAAAATCAAAGTCGGCCAGCGCGTCATCATGAAACTGCCATCCTATCCCTTCGAAGAATACGGCACCCTCAACGGCCGCGTCACCCACCGCTCAATGGTAGCCATGGATGGCAACTTCTCCCTGGAGATCCAACTCGATAATAACCTCACCACCAACACCGGGAAGATCATACCCCCCCAACCCGAACTGGAAGCGACCGGCGAGATCCTAACCCAAAACAAAAGTATCCTCCAGCGCCTCTTCGAACGGATAATTGGGCATACCCAGCGTTAGCGCGTCCCCCGCCCCCCGCAGCTTTTATCCGGCTTTATCGCCGCAGCAAAATCCTTATCTGATCTGCTCTTTTTCAAAAGTTCGGACTGTTTTCTCCATAGCCGAAGTAGGGATGCTATAAGACGCGACCACATAAGTCCTTATAAAAAACCATAAACCAAAAACAATAACCGCAACACTTACCCCTATCCAAATGGCCATCGGCCGTTTCCTTGAACGCGCTTTTTCTATAGAAGATTTATTAATTGAGCTAAGTACTTTTTGCGCCGCCCGTTCTAAAAATATAAAAAAAATTCGCAATGGACGCTTTTCCCGGACAACCTGCAATTGCAGGGTGCCATATCAGGATCGACGGCGGTCTATCCAGAACACGAGACACCATACGACGCCGGTTAGAATGGCGCAGAGGAAAACGCTGTTGCCCGAGTCGTAGCCGGTATGCCAGAAAGTACCAGTTCTTCCTGTGCTGTATCTGGTTTTGACGACCGTTTCGGTCAGTCGCATATAGCTTGCGACGAGCAATAGGAGCAAGGTGGTGGCGGCGAGGAGGTTTTTGGCGACTCTCATGGATGAGGATTCCATTAACTATTCCACAACTTGTGCCACCAGGACCTTTTCTTGTCGCGCGCGCGCTTCACTACTTCGTCTGTCGGTCGGCCGAGAGCCACGCATGCGTTGTATTCGACCAAATACCGGCCATCGTTTGTATAACCTTCCAATAGCTTCCTAATTCGGGGATCGGGGAACATCGGCAACAGATGCAGCGTATAAGTCAAGGTATACTCATTAGTGATCTTTGGGAGTCTCGCGGTTTCCAAGAGCCTGTATAGGGGGGCCAATGCTCTTGTCGAACGAAGATGACCCAGACCTCCTACAGGCCAGTCGTCTGCAGTACCTGGCGCTTCGATCACGAGCGTTTCGGCTTGCTGCTGTTCTTCGGACGTCAACCGGTCGAGTAAATAATACGGCGGACCATCTTTGCGTTGCGGCCAGGTATTGGCGTGCAAAAAATCGCGCTCGAACAATAGGAAATTTTCGGATGGCGGGATGGGCGGTTTTTCGCTGCGTTCAATGGCGACCACCTGATGAGGCAATTGGAGGGAATCGAGAATTAGCTGTTCCGCTTCATCGGCTGGTGCAAAGAGCAATCCGACGATTACCGCGCCACTGGTAATGAAATTACCCGTTTCCACGCCATCGATTTGCAGGGTCCTTCGTTCGCCGCCCGTATCGATTGTGATGAAGTCATCAACCCGGGCAGTACCCTCCAACAACTGTCCCACTGCGACCCGTCCCCGGTCACGGTTCCAGGAGCTGCTCGTAATATGAAATTGTCCAACGGTTGTCATAATGCCATTCGCCTGTAAAATACAGATAATTACGATTCGCAAAATTGGACCTTATCGTAACCACCCCCATCCTCACAAAACTTTACAACTGCCCTCCGCCCTTTTATCCACCGACGACCCGCCAACCACAATTTTAATCCGATCTTTCTCCGTTTCCCACCGGTGCCTCACTACATTCCAGTAAGCCAGATCCTTCACGCTTAGACGAAAGCTCACCGTCTTCCTTTCGTTGGGCCGCAGCGTGATCCGGGAAAACCCTTTCAGCTCCTTGATCGGCCGGACGACTTTCGAATTTTCGTGGCTGACATATAGTTGAACCACTTCGTCCCCTTCTCTGTCGCCAGTGTTGGTGACGTCTATGGCAACAGTCACCGCGTCTTTGATCACAGGCGAACTGATCCGAAGACTATCATACCGGAAGCTGGTATAACTAAGTCCATAACCGAACGGATAAAGTGGTTCGCCTTTGAAATACATATAGGTCCTTCCATGACGTATGTCATAATCCATCATCGGTGGCAGTTGATCGAGTGACCTGGGCCAGGTCTGCACGAGTCGCCCGCCGGGATCCACGTCGCCGAAAAGTACATCGGCAAGCGCGTTGCCCAGTTCCTGGCTATTGTGGGTGAGATGAACGATCGCCGGCACATGCTCGTTGATCCATTTGATCGAATAGGGGAAGCTGCTGATCAGCACCACGACGGTATGCGGGTTGACGGCCATGACTCGTTCCACCAGGTTCTCCTGCGCCGAGTCGAGATTGATCTGGTCACGGTCCACCGCCTCGCGGCCTTCGCTGGGCACCGACACCTGCTTCCAACCTTTATTCTCTCCACCGGTTGGATGGTTTCCGACGCACACGATGGCTATATCCGATGAGGCCGCCAGGCTAACCGCAAGATCGTTATTGGTAGTATGGTTCACGGTGAAGTCCGAGCCCAGTTTATTGATGACTCCCTGCACCGGGCTCACCGCATAACCGGGGGAGCCGCTGTACCAGTCGCCATAGACCTGATCGCTTCGGCTGCCAAGCACCGCAATACTATGCATTTTGTGCTTATCCAGCGGCAGGAAATGATCGGTGTTCTTTAGCAGCACGATGGATTTCTGGGTAAGCAGCCGGACGAACCGTTTGTGCTCCGGGTTCATAAAGGGCGGCTCGCCGCCTCCGATCGCCGTATAGGGGACGAGGGTCGAGTCATCCCAAAGGCCCAGTTTGATCATTACCCGGAAGACGCCACGCAACGCCGTGTCGACGTCTTTTTCTGTCAGCAGGTGTTGGTCCAGGGCGCCTTTGACCCCGCCGCGATAGTTGTCAAGGAATTGGTTAATACCCGCTTTGACGCAAGCCGCAGCCGCTTCCTCCGGCGTCTTGAAAGCGTGGTGGGCGGAGAGGAGCATTCGATAGGCTCCGCCGTCGGTGCAGATGATCCCGTTCTGTCCCCACTCGTCCACCGTGATCTTTCTCAGCGAGGGGTTCACCGCCTGCGGAACGCCGTTCACCTTGTTATAGGAGGCCATATAGGCACGGGAGCCCGCGTCGACGCCCATGCGGAATGGCAGTGAGTAATATTCGCGCCAGAGCCGTTCGTCAACATCGGAAGACGAGCTGTCTCTGCCGTTTTCGTTGCTATTCGCCAGAAAGTGCTTCATGAGCGATGCCGCTTTCCAGTAATGGGGGTCGTCTCCCTGCAAGCCGCGCACATAGGCTTGAACAAGCGTCCCATTAAAAAAAGCGTCCTCCCCATAGCATTCTTCCGTTCTTCCCCAGCGCGGATCCCTCCCCAGATCTGCATTCGGAGCCCGGATCACCAGCCCGCCCTTACCCAGGGTCTGATTGATATAGCGGGCCTCGTATCCTTCGATCGCCGCGGCTCGTCTCACCAGGGCCGTATCCCATGTCTCCCCCATGCCGATCGCCTGTGGGAAAGTCGTCGTGGCCACCGGCGCTTTCCGTCCCCATCCACCTGGAACACCAAGCGCCAGCCCGTGAAGTCCTTCACTATGCCCCGTACCCTTCAACCCCAGCCTCGGGATCGTAGGGTTCGTGCTTAGACAGGTGATCTTTTCGTCGATCGTCAGCAGGGAAAGCAGGTTATCGATACGTTCCTCAACGGGAAGGTCCGAGTTTTGCCAGGGATATCGTTCCTGCGTCGGCACTTGCGCCGGCGCTTGCGCCAGCCCCCCGATCCCAGTGGTGAGCAAAAAGACAACGACTGCGTATTTCATAATAAGAGCATTTATCCGGGCGATTCATTTCCGGCGCTTACTGTTCCAGCTCACAGGTATCATCTCAATCCCATCGACCGTACCACCGTTATAATATAGCGTTTTCCCGTCTCGTGAGATCGACGGTCCCCAGAGCATGCCTGACCTGGATGCGTCATTGACCTGCGGCCCCAGTTTTTCCCCCGGCGACCAACCACGGTCAGTGCGGTAGCTGATAAAAAGCGCGCTGTCGCTGGAAAATAAAATGTACCGCTCATCCGGAGCGATATAAGGATCGTAGGTAGGGTCGTTCCCGTTCAACAGCAGCAGTTGGGGCTTGTCGTAGTGGTCACCCGTCCGGCGGCAGAGGTAGGCGTGCATGCCCTTGTTGCCATCCCTGTCACGCGAGCAAAAGCAAATTGTTCCCGAGGCGCTGATCGACGGTCCGTAGTTGACCAGGCCGAATTCATTGACAGGCGAGTCCAGGTGTTCGGGCTCCGACCATTTTCCTTCCGTTGTCAACCGCGACATCCATAAGTGGTTCCCTGTCTTTGTGCTTCCGTCCGAAGCGCGATAAGTTCGATTGGAGACGAACAATAGCTGCCCGCCATCCGGTGTAAGGGTCGGGTCCCAGTCCTTGTATTGTCCGGTGAATGAGACCGGCGCTGGTCTGGTCCAATTACCGCCAATCCGTTTGGAAAAGCAGATCGCGCCGTTGTTGGCTACATACACGGTCTTCCCATCAGGCGTGAACGTCGGTGTGGACTCGTCGTTGGGAGTAGAGGCGCTGTCCTGCATAAATACGGCAGATTTGGCTCCGTCAGCAATATAAAGGCGAGCCTGGCCAAAGCCCTTGCTTACAACAATGGCGCTGAATACAACAATTAAAGTGGTTCTCATAGACTGAAACTAGCCCTATTTGATCCGATTCAGGTCGTCTTTTCAACGACTTCTGCCAAATTTTTAACGGATACCCAATGGCGGCAGCCAACTTACCTCACCACCTCACTAACCAGTATTACCGGAACAATATTGGTGTAATTCGCGAAGTCCGCCCTTATAGCATCTCTATTCGGGCCAATCGCCGCCTGGTATTCCTCCAGGCTCTTTACATAAAATGTCCCAATTGCCATATAAGGCAACGGCTGGTTGGGAATCCCACTGGCAAGGCCCTTCTCAATGGTATATTTCACCAGGTTTGACCCCAAAAACTTCGCAACCATCGGCATGTGCCTGGTTTCATAATACTCCATATTGAAGGTTTTGCCTTCTGCGAAAGGGTACATGATCGATATTTTGATCAGTCCTTTTTCGGCAACAGCCGTGTTCTTGGTTTCAGTAATGGACGACGCCCCCTGGCCAAATACAGTAGAACCAATGGTCAGAAGGATCAGCGATAAGGTGACAGTGAATTTCATATGCGGTTTTTTGCTAAAATAAGAAAATCGGGTATTTACCCCAATATCGATATTTTTTTAAAATATTTTCTCCATTCGATCGTCTTCCCGATAGATACCCTGTTTGGATATCCTTTATACCGATGGCAAAACGACTACCGCTAATTCTCCTGGTCTGGCTCGGTGCCGACCTGTATTTTTACCAGGCGGTCCAAACCATTTATAGTTCCGCCTCCCTTTCATGGGTTTATTGGCTTATTGACCCATTAATAATGAGCGGTTTAGTTGCTGCAATTTTTATCCGGCGCGGCTCCCGCCTGCAGCAGCACCTGATCACCTGGACGATGGGATTAATGCTGCTGGCGTTCATCCCCCGTCTATTTTCGTTTCCGGTGTTATTGGTCGAAGATATCACCCGGCTGTTCCGGGGTTTTCCGCCAAGGGCCGTTTGGGTCAGCGGGCTGACGCTAGGCCTCGCAGCCCTTCTATTCTTCCTGGTGCTGTTCGGCATTACGCGCGGGCGGCATTTTTATCGCGTCCGGCGTTCGACCATCCATTTCCCCGACCTCCCCACCGCCTTTGACGGCTTTACGATAACACAGATATCGGATGTCCATTCCGGCAGCTTTACCAACGCTGCGGGCGTCCAAAAAGGGCTTGATCTCGTCAATGCCCAGCAGAGCGACGTCATTCTGTTCACCGGCGACCTGGTCAATAACAAGGCGTCGGAAATGGACAGATGGATAGCCGCTTTTTCGCAGCTAAAGGCGCCGATGGGTAAATTCTCCGTCCTGGGAAATCACGACTATGGAGACTACATCCATTGGGAGACGCCCGAAGCAAAACGGGATAATTTAAGTCGATTACGACAGGTGCACGCCGACATCGGCTTCCGCCTCCTCCGGGATGAAGCGATATCCCTCCAAAAGGACGGCCAATCCATTATTCTGCTCGGCGTAGACAACTGGGGCAAGGGTGGCTTTCACAAATATGGCGACCTGAAGAAAGCTACTGCCGGGGTATCCGACAATGCTTTCAAGATCCTGATGTCGCACGATCCCTCGCACTGGGAAGGCGTCACCCTGGATCATCATCAGCACATTCATCTCACCCTCTCAGGACATACGCACGGCATGCAGTTCGGTATCGACCTGTTTGGTCTCAAGTGGAGTCCTGTGCAATACATGTACAAACAATGGGCTGGCCTCTATCGCCAGAAAGACCGTTTCCTCTATGTCAACCGGGGGTTCGGTTTTCTGGGCCTGAAGGGGCGCATCGGTATGTGGCCCGAAGTAGCTGTGATCACCTTGAAACGCCCTCCGGACATCGATCGGGATACTATGTCCCAGGCTTCCGTTCACTAGCCGGATATTCACCTGTGCCGCATCGATCCGCTCTGTCGCGAGTCACTGCTTATCTTGTCGATCACCCTATTGCTCATAAAACTTGATGTTATTGTCTTTTAAAAACTTCTTTATTACATCAACATGTACACAATGACCGACATGTAGGAATGGCTGATTTGTTACCTTTATCGGCCGGCCGTTCAGGTTATATTCAAAATTTTTCATGTCAAAGCCAAGATGTAAATGATTGGTGCTTGATTGCATTCCACATACAAGTCCAGTAGTTGTAAATACAGGCCCACCACTTTGCCCTCTTAAACCAGGCGTACTCAGTTCAATTCCGGCGACCTCTGCCTCATTTACTAAATGCCTGGTCAACATACCTTCTATTGGAAATCTCGGTGTCCCTGTTTGACCAGTGTTAGTCCATACAATTGAATCAGATGCAATATCGTATTGAAAATTTGTAAATTCCGGGAATGGATATCCCAGTCTGCACAAAAAAAGACCCTGCTTCAAAATTGTACTATCCTTTACAAACTTTGCATACGACTCATAACGTGGGTTTTTAAAGTTTTCAAAAATAAGTATAGCTAAATCATATTTTGGATGATTTATCCATTTGTAAGAGGTCGGCGAATCACTTGTGACATCTAAAAACAATTCTTGTATCTGAATTATAGCGTCAGCTTTCAGATTGTATTTGGCTTCTAAAAGCTTTAACCTTTGATTATACTTGTTGTTCTTTCCAACTAAGTTCCTCTCATTTTTAAACGCTTCATAATGATCATTAACTGATTGCCGACTGCCAATTAGATCCATTACGTGTTTGCTTGTGACCGCAACACCTTCCTCATTTACAAAAAATAAAGTTGCTGCTCCAGGATTCACGAAAGCTTCTTTATAATTCCGGGTAATAATATGAATTGGTCTCGTAAATTTTGAAACTTCTTCGATGGCGTTCACGAACATAGGGCAATATTTTTATTTATATATTCATACTGATCATCGACAAATTTACAGAATCCCTTCTCACCTGCGCAAACAGCATATGTCTTTACTCCTACCCATTGCCCTTTTTGTAAAACTGCCCGGGAAGACAGAAAAATGCAATAAAAAACCCCTAAAAATCAGAGGTCTCAAAATTTCTCACGCATCAACCGTACGTCAAAAGCGCGGTGGTCACTTCCCGATGCAGAAAAAGAAAACGCCCGTTTTCAGGGCGCTCCCCTTCGTCGCATCAAATGTTCTTGCTTGTTGGTTTTTGGGTAATTTTAATCGACGACAGATCCGCAGGAGCATTTCAACGAATTTGGCCCCGGATTAGTCACATCTCATATTTAGGTACTTTATAATATCTATATGCATTCCAGGCAATCGGTATCCCAAACAAGATCCCAAAACATACCCAATTGATATAAGCCCTCGAAAGGCTGAACGAAAATCGCGGTATTATTAAGGGCAGTATCACCTGTTCAAAGACTACATTGACGAATATCCCATATAGTATGCCGATAAGGTACTTATTATAACGGAGGAATCTGACTCGGGGAAAGACCCAGAAAAAGAACAGGGTGAACGCAAAGGCGATAAAATAATGAAAGAATAGGCCTAAAAAAGCTATCCAATCGTTACCTGGAAAGGCATTGCTACGCCCCACAGCCGCCGAGGCGATGCCCTTCAACATCCAGTCGGCAAATTTTCCGGAAGACATCCACTGCGAGGTAAAGGCATAAAGCAAATCTGTCGTTCCAACGAAAAGTCCGGTCAAAATCACGGCCTTAAAAAATCTGTTCATAGTGTTTTATATTTACCATCAAAACTATCCGGCCTCCATCGCAATTCACCATCAAAAGCCGTCCAAAACAGGTTCAAAAATGCAGTCAACTTCAAATAATGAACACGAACTGGTCAAAATGTGCCTGTCTGAGTTATGTTCCCGGGCCGGTCTTCCTGGTCCCGGGGAGCTCATACAAAGAGACATGATCGTATTATGCGATACTATCGAATCGAACACAGGCATAACGATCAGTCTATCAACGATCAAGCGCCTCCTCAACGGACAGTTTGCCCGCATTCCTCAAACAGCTACCCTGAATGCCATCGCCCTGTCCGCCGGCTATAAGGATTGGAGGGATTTCACTCAGGCAAAAGCTGTCCCGGAGCGGCCCAGCTCCGGGTCAAAGCCTCACTATAATCCCCGTTTCTTCATTGCGGGAGCCGTCCTCCTTCTGGTCCTTTTGGGGATCCTCGCCGGTCTGATGTCTCATAAGTCCGGCCCTGGCAATATCGACAAAGCTCATTTTTCCGCTACAAAAGTGACGGGTAACGATATCCCCAATACGGTCGTATTCAAATACAATGTGGATTCGGTATCGGCAGACAGCTTTTTTATCCAGCAATCCTGGGATCGCAACCGCAGGGTACAGGTATATAAACATAATTATACCCTGACAGATATCTATTACGAGCCGGGCTATCATACTGCCAAATTGATAGCCGGCGACAAGATCATCAGGACCCTGCCCGTCAGCATCCCTACAGATCGCTGGCTATTCTATGCGATAGAGAACAAACCGGGCAGCCGGCCAAAATATATCACACACCGGGATACAGGCCTGTTAAAACTATCTACCGACGAACTGATGGCGAGTAATATCGATCTGCAAAAAGACAATGTCTATTGCAACACATGGTTCCCCTCCGACATCGAATACAGCAGCGATAACTTCACCCTAAAATGCAGGGTCCGGATAAAGCCGGTGAACAATGAATCCTGTCCCGTGCTGATGTGCGAGGTCTTTTGCCAGAAATATTTCATGTACTTCAAAAGCACCCTAAAAGGTTGCACCGGCATATTAACCGCACAATTTGCAGACAACGAGCTCAACAGCCGGACCAACGATCTTTCAGGACTGGGCGCCGACCTTCGGCAATGGCAGGATATGGAATTCGTGGTACGGGATAAAAAGGTGAGCATCATCATCGGCGGGAAGCAAGCCTACTCGAACGTATATACCCAATCCGCCGGCCTGATCACGGGACTTGGTTTTATGTCCAACGGGATATCCGAAGTTCAGTTTGTGGATCTCAAAACGGCAGATGGCAGGACGATATATAGCAGGGGAAAAGAATAGCAAAGTATCGCCGCATCCACCACGCACCACGCGTAGCTTAAGAGCTAATTTCAAGCTTATATCCTTTGCCACGTATAACAACAATGGAAATACTGGGATCAGGTTCAATTTTCTTTCTGAGTTTTGATATGAACATATCAAGACTGCGGCCTACTATAACTCCTTTATCTTCCCAGATCTCTTTTTGTAGCCTGCTTCTTTCTATTGTCTCGTTAGGAGAAGATGCGAAGATGTGCAACACACGGGTTTCAGTTTCAGTGAGATCAATGGTCTCTCCATTTATTATGAGCTTACGATTTTTTTCATCGAACAACATTGAGCCCAAAGTGACTACATCAGTGATCTGACTATCAGGCTCAGGCAAAATTTCACGCGGTTTAGCAGACCTAAAAACTATAAAACCAATAAAGGCTAAAATTGGCAAACTGCCTAACAAAAATCCATTCTTTGCGGTATTTATGCCTGTTGGTTTAAATTTAATGTTAACCATGTAACATCCTTTGGGCTGCACTCTTCCTCTACAAGCTATAATATCACCTCTTTTATTGTTGGATATAGCGTACCCATAGGCTACACTGGAGTTGCCACAGTTCAGAACATTAACAACATAATCATTTGTGAGGGGGTCTTTGGCCAACAAACGCCGGGTAGTATTCACCAACGAGTCCGGTTGAAAACTAAGCTCATTCTCAAAGCTGATCTGGTATTCATTTTCGGCGATCTTTTTTACCGGAAGAACCCTTGATCTATTGTCGCCCGACTGTGTGAGTAGTTCGTCTCCTATCTTCCGAAGCAAAACTTCCCTCCTGGCGATATCAAAACCGTCACCGCCGGTCATATTGAAAGCCACGCATATTACAGAGATAAAAAGGACTAATATCAATCCCCACAGGTACTTGCGTTTCCCGGAAAGTAAATTTCGGCTATAAAACATACCCATTTTACGATTTATATACAAAGGTTACACTTTTATTTACATTCCTAATTCCCCACGTTGAAAGACATCAAAGCAATTTCGCTGAACCAGTTTTGATAGGATTATAAAAATACAAACCAATGAAATACAAATACTTATATACACTGTTCCTGATGCGTGTTTTCCACTCCTCCTGTAAAACAAGATAATTTACAAAGGTTACATTTTTATTTACAATCCAGGTTCCTCGGCTGAAATATGCCAAAGTATTTTTGTTGGATAAACAAAAATTATGAAAAAAATCATTTTTGCGCTGATCTTACCGCTGTTTGCGGTAGGCGGACTAGTATTTGCTAATCGCGAAATCAACAATGAAACTTCCAAGAAGCCCGCCCCAAAGCCACTTACTGCTGCTGAAAGGGAAGCCGAAATGAAAAAATGGGAGGCTTCCCCTGAAGGTATAAGGTACACAAAATGGGCAGCTTCTCCCGCAGGTAAACAAGTGTTTGCCGGTATTGCAAAAATCAGGAAGAACATTAATGATTATACCAATATGGAGGCCGTTATAACCTCTCTTTCCCTTCCGCCAGGATCAAGATTAGGTTTCGGTGTGATGGCCAGGATCAATGGTGATGATTATATTGTAACATTTCAGCCGGAAAAATCTCAACTTGAGCAATTGCAAAGCCTGAAACTTAACGACAAAATAATTATAAGAAGCCATTACGTATCGCACGCGCCCAAGTATGCGTACCCAATAATACCGGGCGAATATGTAGAACGAGACGGTAAAGTAATTTTTCAACGTGTCCCTCACAAAGGTGGTTGCTGAGCAACTGGTTACCAATCTCTTATTGATGTTTGTTTTTCACACCTCCTGTGGACAAATTAGCGGAACTGCTGTTAGCAACCTGACCTCCAGCCCCAACTATCCAAACAATCCTACCGGCAGCGGGCAGCTCACCACTGGGCGGATCAGCACACAGCACCAGTACCCCTCCAATGACGGATGGTTTATGATCCACCTTCCGGGATCTACCGAAAATGCTGTCGTAAGCATTTATGATTTCCTGGGCAGAATGGTTTACAAAAAGAATGCTCAGGGCAGTAACAGGATAGAGATCAATTCGCAGCTCAAGACAGGGGTCTACATGGTGCGGATACAATCGAATGCAGGTAGCTTCACTAAGAAGCTCATCGTTAAATAAAAAATTTCTCACCAGCTATTTGGAATGCTTCGCACGAAGCATTCCAAATTTTTTTATCAAACCGCGCAGCGGTCACTTCCCAATAAAGAAAATGAAAAATCGCCATCTTAGCGGGTTTCAGCAATTTTAGTCCCAGATTAGTAACTGAATTTGCTGGTCAAGCCGATCCCCCGCCGCCAATACGCTAAAGGGGTCGAATAATCTCTACCAGCCTTACCAACCTGATGCAACCGGTCCATCATTCTGTTCTCAATGGCATCCAAATCTATGTCGTTAAAATTATCAAACCGTCCGCATTCATACTCCAATTCGAACACGATTTGATTCATAAAAGACAACATAGACTTGCTATTTGTCCTTGACACCGTGTAACCTTCCGCCCACGCTAGTTCAGTCGTAATAAAGTCATCTGGAAATTGAAACCTAAGTAAAAGCTGCCGCAATCTATCGATGAAGGACTTCCATGTGCCTTGTATCGTCTTTCCCTTGCAAAGGATGACCGTCAATGATGGCTCATGCACATACATAACTATCATCTTCCCACGGAAGCTGGTGGCCAATAGCCTTGCGTACCAGCTATGCAGACATTGCCCGGTGTTAGGTTGCGTAATATAGAGAGATGCTTCTAACCTGGAAGTATTAAGCAGTTTCTGTACGGCATGAATAATTAGCACAAAAATTTTGTTTCTACTTCATTCCCGAATACTTTTTCTTGGGGTTCCTACTGGTTTGAAAAATCGAACTGATAGCAATAATTTTCTTACGCTTTTGAATACGATACATGATAAGATATGGAAAGACTCTAACTTTGTCTCTCTGAAACCCTTTCGTCGCTCGGGATCTCGTTGTATTCCAAATATCGCAATTCTTTGTCGCCTTTTTATCATTATTTACCTTTCCAGGCATCAGAACGACCAAACGAACTAATATATTGTACATCAGTCCTTTACTCTACCTTTGCTCATCCGCATTCCGCCATCCATCCAAACTTTTTTGCCTCAACAGGATCCCAATGACAAAGCGCCTCGCCTAGCTTGTTTATTGCCGCCGGATAACATTGAATAAAAAATTCGGATCTCGCATAGTGAGGTTCTGTGTAATGTGTATCCATGATAACTCGTATCGCCGTTCCACCCATTGGTTCGAAGCAAAACACCTCAAGAAGCAAATACGTTGCCCATGGTTTCTCCCGACCGCCTATCTCAAGTCTCACTCTACTATCAATATCAGTCGGAAATTTTTTCAGTTGGGTGGCAAATTCTTTAAACCAGACTGCTCGTCCATAAAACTGCTGGGATGCAAAGTGCGATCCACTTGAAGCCTTCATAAAAAATTCCATGAATCCGTCGGTCCGATCCGCTCCGACATCAATCACCGTTATTTCGAATCCGGGGTTCCTCATTTCTCGAGCATAAGTTTTGTACCAAAATATAAAATGTATTCACCAATCTTGCCAATATTTTCACCCATTGAATATCAATCCATAGGCAAATTTATTTAAATATCATCTGGTGCCAATACAGAAAATGAAAACACCCGGTTTCAGGGCGTTTCGGCGGGCCTAGTCCCAGATTAGTGCCAGAAACTTAGACTGGAACCCACCTTCACACAAACTATCAACTTAGTTTCCCTAGTTAATTAAACAGGTGGCAACCCAAGCTCCTTCAAATACCAATTATGCTTTTCCCTCGCCTCTGCTATCATCATATCAATCTCGACCAGCTTCTTATTTACTTCCAGCAGATCAATATCCTCTTCGCCAACTGAAGTGCTCACATATCTGGGAATATTTAGGTTAAAGTCGTTCTTTTCAATTTCGTCCATGGGAACGCGGCGGGCATATCGTTCGATCTTATCTGGTCGGTCTTTGTATGTATGGACAATTCTAAGAATATCATTCGGCTCCCCTCTTCACCATCTCTCAGCCGGTTTTGGCGCTTACCCTTTTCGAAGCCTTCTGCGGCATTAATAAACAATACATCATCGAACCTTTTAGATTTCTTAAGTACAATGATGCAAACTGGAATCCCTGTTGAAAAAAACAAGTTGGCCGGCAAACTGATAATCGTATCAATATTACCATCTCTCAACAATTAGTGCGAGCAGCAACGCCGCCCCCTTCAACGCCAGCCACTCCTTCGTCTGAATCACCCTCACCTGTTCCTCCGTTACAAACGCTTCCGCCCTTCGTTTAACCATGGTTTCGATCTCCACCCGGCCAATTGCCTTCTCCCTTTGTCGGAGCTTATATAATCGCTTGGCGCACGGGTCAGAACAGGTCTGGCTAGTTGTCTTACGCGCAATGAACTCCTGCTTACAGACCTCGCAAACTTTGACAATTTTCAAATTACCACTCATGAGTTGGCGCCTGTTGGCTCTATTGCCATGACGTAATCCTTAATATCTTCTGTCCTGTATCCTTGGACTAATAATTCTTTGCCTTCAGATGTAGCAAAATACTCTCGTACTTGCGCATCGGGGTCTTTTGTTTCCAACCACCCTTTCTTTACAAGCGCGTGCAAAACATCATAAAAAGAAGCAAACAAATCCGTTTTTGCCATTAATTTCTTCAGTCTATAGTCATTAGCCCACCCAGGTTGTGCATCAACAATTCGCAGCAAAAGCCATTCAGATGGTGTTGGTACTGGCTGTCTAAGATAAGTTTGCTGTAAATCATTCTTAACTTTCTGCCAGTTACGTCTATTATTCGTCCCGGCAATAACTTCTTCATCCAGCCTCCCAGCATTTATACCTTTTTCAAGGTCCTTGACGGTTAACACTTTGTGGTTATGCCCCCAGCGTTTACCCGCAAAAAGCCGCAGCAATCCGCCAATCAAATCAATTCCTTCGCCCTTGAAATAATCAGCAGCCATAAACTTTGAGACGTCAACGTTAAACCTTTTTCCATACTCTATCAGCAACTCGGTGGCATCATCGCCATATATCCCAAGGTCATCGTACAGTCGGGAATAAGGGGTTACTTCATCTTCGTAGACGCCGATCCGATCTACTATGAATTGTTTCAATTTATCAAAAGTTGAATCATTCATTTTTACATTATTTGTCGATTAAGGTACTGATTAAGATGTATCATATCGTATCAAATCATATCATACTGTACCATAGCGTATCAATATCCGGGTCCATAACCTGAAGATCACCCGAAATTCCTTTGTCGTCCCACTTTCGTCCCAACTTTTTGGCCACTATTGGCCAAAATCGGCAACTATCGGCAAAAGAAAACCCCTGAAAATCAGGGGTGTCTAAAATATCGTGCATCAATCGCGGGCAAAATGCCCGCCGGCTACTTCCCAATACAAAACTTACTAAAAATATAATCCAACCTATCCTCCGTCGTCACCTCTCCCGTTATCTCCCCCAACCAGTGCAAACAAAGTCTGATATCCAGCGCCACCAGATCCCCCGGCAACAACTCATCCAACCCCCGCCTCACTGCCCCCAATGCCACCCCCACCTGCTGCAGTGCGTGGTAGTGGCGAGCATTAGTCACAACCGTCCCATCCCCCGTCGCAGCGCGCCCCTCCAGCACCAGGTCGACCAGTCGCTGCCTCAACACATCAATATGCCGCGAGTCCCTAGCGGAAATCAACAGCTCCTGCGGAAACGCCACCCGCGCAGCCTCCTCCCCCAAAACATCCACCTTATTCCCCACCAGCAAGAACGGCTTGCCCCGGGCAACCAACTCCCCACGAACCCCCGCAACTGCCGCCGGCGCGTCCGAAACATCAAAAAGATAAACCACAATATCCGCCTGCTCCATTTTTTCGCGCGACCTCCCGACTCCAATCTCTTCAATAACATCGGCTACATGTTCCCGTATCCCCGCGGTGTCGATCAACCGAAAAATGATCCCATCAATATTCAACGTCTCCTCGATCGTATCCCTTGTCGTCCCCGCGATCTCCGAAACGATCGCCCTATTCTCATTCAATAATGTATTCAACAGCGTCGACTTCCCGGCATTCGGCCTGCCCACAATGGCCACAGCCACCCCATTCCGGATCACATTCCCTAATTTAAAGGAAGCCAGCAACGAAGAAGTCACCTCCTCCGCCTCAGAGATCAAATGGTACAGCTGCGTGCGATCCGCAAACTCCACGTCCTCCTGCGAAAAATCCAGCTCCAGCTCTATCAGCGCAGAAAACGATATCAGCTGCTCCCGCAGATCACGCAGCGCCCGCGAGAACCCACCCCGGATCGTATGCAACGCCGTCCGCGCCGAAGCCGCCGTATTCGAAGCGATCAGGTCGGCCACAGCCTCAGCCTGCGTCAGATCGAGCTTCCCATTTAAAAATGCGCGCTGCGTGAACTCCCCCGCCCGTGCCAGCCGCGCCCCATGGCCAACCAGCGCCTGCAACACCCGCTGCTGCACATACGGGCTCCCATGGCACGAGATCTCGACCACGTCCTCCCCCGTATACGAGCGCGGCCCGCGAAACAGTGAAACGACAACCTCGTCGAGCTGCTCCTTCCCCTCCTTCAATACACCGACATGCAAGGTGTGCGACGCCTGCTCACAAAGGTCCTTCCCCGTAAAAAGTTGATTAACAATACCAAAACTGGATTTGCCGCTTACCCGGATCACGCCGATCGCGCCTACACCCGGCGGCGTGGCGAGCGCCACGATGGTGTCCTCCCAGCCTGTTAATTTGCCTAACATTAGACAAAGATACTATGTAGTCGGCTTTATAACCGCGATTAAACATCGTTGCGACGCTTATATCTTTGTTTTCTAAAATAATCAATCAACTTTGAATGAAGGAGGTTTGCGACGCTGGTAGTCTCATACCGGAATGGAGTATCTCCTCTTTCAAGTTGAGTTCGAGGTA
>Ga0105239_10001758_pt1 | contig 28536 bp, 30 predicted proteins | sample KBSC44metaG_FD_92761 | JGI IMG/M metagenome (GOLD analysis project Ga0105239, IMG submission 92761) | Corn rhizosphere microbial communities from Kellogg Biological Station, Michigan, USA - KBS C4-4 metaG | ecosystem: Host-associated > Plants > Roots > Rhizosphere > Soil | place: Michigan, USA...
ATAAAACGTCGTTTCGGCACTGGATCTCTTCAAAAACACGGATGATATATGACGCGGTCTGAACACACTCTTCGAACGTAGCCCTGGCTGAGCCCGAGACAGGTTCCACCTTCATCAAGGATAGTTGATAGATCAATAAACAAGAGTAATATAAAATGTGCAACTCCGAAACTACTCGACGATAGGCCATTGAGTCTGTGTGGTGCAGAGTCAATTCGGCAGGCAACTCGTTGACCCACGTCTCGAAAGCTTGTCCAATCGGCACGATATCTCCGTACTTCAAGTTAGGATTGTATCGTCCGTCGGCGAGTTGACCGAAAATCATGCAAAGTTTGGTCCTCTCGATGAAAATGTTGTTGTCAGGGTGTTCGTCGGGAAAGTCGCTTTGCGACAGCGGCTGAACGTCGGTATCATGCATATGGATCATCAGAGGCCGTCCATAACAGAAGGAGACCAGCTTGTCCTGGTTCTGAGAGAAATGTCAGCGTCAAGGCGGACGGAAAGTGAGGAGTAAACAGTATTAGGGCTCGTCCTTACGAAGAGATGCCACCACATCCTTCGACGGGTTCCACCATCTTGGTTAGCGCTGTAGGTTGCTTCTTTGTGAAGCCCCATGTGGATTGCAAAGCGCGAGGCTACCCCCAACCAATGCCAGAGGCTGTCTAGGCAAACCACTGTCGGCTCGGTCATACTTCGACAGGTCATCAAACAGAGGGCTTTGAGCACCACCAGTTTATTTCGTTCATGCTCCGTAGCCAAGAGCAATTTTGCCTTCAGGTAGTACTTCTTGGCCGCACTCAGCTGGCTTATTCCTCCTCGTCGGTGGCCGTAGGCACTTGCAAGCATGCAGACACTGTGCACCAGCAGAGGAGAGTGAAAGCGTTCAAAGTCTGCGCGGTCGACAATGGGCTGGTGGAGATGTATGTGTTCAAAATAGGCGTCGGTCAGTGCGGCAATCAGCATCTGGGAGGGCAAGGCTACGGCGTCTGTGGAGAGCAGCGTCTTTGCGTAAAATTCCGCCGTCTCTACCCCGGTCTCGTCCTCGACTTGGAGTGTGCTGTGATTCTGAAGCATCATGCTCTCCTCTCCTAGATAGCCTGCAGGCCGCGGCGATGCCGACCGTGGCAGTTCTGAGTTCTCTGCTGATTGCGTGCTTGTGGCACTGGCCCCATGGGACCGCATGCTTCGTTGACGAACTCCCACACGAGGCCTATTGATTGTTCAATCTGCTCAGAATCGCCGTGCCCATTTCGCGCACCTCGAATCAAACCTACCTGCACATGACCTTAGCCCTTCGACAATTCTGACATGTCCCATCGGTGCGGTCTTGCAAGTTACATTTAACCTGACCCGGTCGAGTCATGAAGTCAGTCACTTCTATCACACGGTCTGGGACTGTTGGGAGAGGAGCTCTTACTTTGCGTGCGTGGCATTGAATGCATACCTTGCTATTGCGAGTTCGATGGCCTTCCATACTTAACTAGTAATCGTGGAGCCAGCTGATGCCAGCCGCGACCGACAGTACACATCTACTTACACATCTGCACATCTTGCAGGCGTCGTTGAATCGACAAATTGAAGGATTCGCCAAGAGCTACTATAGTTCAAGTAGAAAATACAAGACTGAACGACTGAGGGTGGGGTGGTGCGAGTCGAGACGTTGCAACTTGTCCAGAGGTATTTAACGGACAAGCCGAGGCCGAGGGGCCTCCAAGTTCCACCTGAAGGGGAATGCGGGGCTCAGACTTAGCGTAGGTTAGCCTATAAGTACCCCGGACAACAGGTAGTAAGATATACTTACTAACATACCTAGTCAGAAACATTAGGTACCTACATAGATAATAGCAAGCCCCTAACAATCAAACGTCTTTGGTCTTGCTCTGGATCGGTTATTAACTGCCAGTTAGGTCGGTAGTCCATCGCCGCTTGGCTTACTCTCCCCTCGTTCTTGGCCATGCCCTCACCCTTCACTCGCTGAGCTCCTCGTCGCTCTCTTTTTCGAATACCCTCCCTCTTTTGCCAACTTTAGACGATAGGATCATTTTAGGACTCCGACGGGGGATTCTAAAGCCTTTCCTCCTCTGCTTTCGGTCCTGTCTTGCCTAGGCCCTGATGTAGTGCCTGAAATGATGATTCACAAGGGCGCAAAAGCGATGATTTCAAGTTGCTGTCAACTGCAGCTTCTTACCCCAAGGCCGTCAAAGAACTATTACGGAATAGACTAATTTGGATGCCCGAGTGTGAGCTATACCCACCATACGTGCTGGTGCTGATTGCTCGTCGTCGCACCTTACAGGACCTGGTCCCAGATGTCGCCCTGACGAAGCCTTCTTGTACCGGATGGTTTTACAACAGCCGAGCAACCCGAGACGTCGATTCCACTACTTGCGACGGCACGCAGTATCTGCAATAGTAGTGGCGGGCGGCGCAGGCTGGCTCCTTCGATCAAGGATTCTAAATACGTTGGGATGGGCCACCTTGAGTGCTCTCGCTATCATGGGTCTGAACGATATTTCGGCGAAGCGATTGCTGTGCGTTTACAAAATGTCTCGCCGGATGACATATTGCTCGCACATGGCGATGATCTATCAAGATGCTGCGCTTCCCGCATCAGGACAGGGACGGTTCAAAGACGACCTCGAGTTGCAAAGGAAAGCCTTGGAAATCATCAAGAAGAATGATGACAATTTTACTTGACATGATATGGGATTTCATGCCCATTACAATATGGTACGCACGCTCGAGGCTTCTGGAGGCGTCAAGTTACCCCTCGGAATTTGAATTGCACCTCGCTCATCAGACGAGCTTGGAAGTGGACTACAGACGAAAAAGAGAAATTCTGGGTCAGTTAAACTCTATGCTATTGGCAATTGTCGTCTCGCCCTTGGAGATTCCAAAATGGGAAGATCACAATCATTACCAAACACTCGAAATTAGGCGCCAGCTTGTGAGCGAGCAAGGTTTCTATTGTGGAATCTCTCTCCACAAGATGGGCCGCATCTCCGCGCCAGCTAGTGACTGTGAAGGTGCCCTGGATTTGATTCAGAAAGTTGAGGCTGAAGTAATATCCACGAACGCTCTTGATTCTCAGCGCGAACTCAGTTGGGCCTGGTATTATATGTCACGAGTTGAACGTCAGCTTGGCAAAGGGGATGCAGATACCGATCTCAACTCTGCTTGGAAGTTGAGGTTCGAGAACACGTTTGGCTGATGAACAACAGTCTACGGAGTTATCGAAGTGGAATTCGGAAGGCGAAGACAGTGAGGGTTTCGGCTAGTGAGTAATTTATACGCTTGAGTAGGTAGATGCTCAGATGAATCATGAAGGCTCAGATATCGCTCAGGTCTAAGCAGTCTTCGCCAATCTCCACAGTCCACATAGCCCTTGCAAACATGGGATCAGCGGGCCCAAACCGAATACTCCATCAAGCGCTGTGTGGCTTGGTGTAAGAGGCCTAGCGCCACCCATATATTGCCCAGGTAGCCATCACTTTTTCCGTAAATTTCTTTTCTACTCAACATTTTGAGAGCAGATGCATCGTTGCTTAGACGAACAACGCAGCCGATACAGGAGGATATATTCCTTTCCTGCAGCGTTCTTGACAATATGTCGAAGCTGATCTGGTCCGTGATGAATGTGTCGAAGTTTTAAGTAACAGACTATGCGTGGACGCCTCCGCAATGTGAGTCAGTTATCCTTCGATCTGACCAGTGAGGGCGCAAGGAATGAGTGAAACAACTATATTATTTTCTCTTCATCTATGGCAACTAGTTACAAGAGCACATTCCCTCAACCGGTCTCCGAAGATCGGGATGGCTGGCTACCTCCAGATTGCCGTAGACAGGTTCGAGAACCATTGCTATTGAGATCACACTTAGCATCAATGCTAAACCACGCGGAGCAGTCGTTGTCGAGCCATGGACGACTTGAGGGTAGACCTCATCGATCAGATCGCGCGAATGTGGCTCGTAGATGATGTGTTGGAAGGGACCAATATGATCAAAGTAAACCTGAAATAGGCGAAGTGTCTCCTTTTTGGGAGGCAATTGAACCATACAGGATTCTGTGGGTTGCTGAACTTGGGGGTTTAACTGATATGGAAATGGAAAGATTGTGCATCAGAGCGTCGCGCTATCCATATTTAGTTCTAGGGGAGTGGTGTGTCAGGACGAAAGGCATACCAAGATGTTATCGATGGCCGAAGCTCCGACTCAGCTGAAGGTGCTCCGGGCACATACCAAATGCGACATTTTATATATCCATCATGCTAGAAAGAAGGAGGACCAGATGTTTTCACCTATCCATAGCCGATGAGATCCACAACTCTCTTCGAGTTGTGGAAAACATTACTTCAAGGTTGTGGAATTTATTGTTCGGATATCTGCCATTTCAAAGAACCCCTGATGAACTCTACGGCCACCATGGGGGTATCTTTTGGCGACTTCTTAAGCCATCAGCGGAAATCTGTCCCTAAGTCTCCACGATGCGCTTGAAAACGCATCTAAATGTTTGGATCAAGCGTAACTAGTACTCCGTAGTAGTTGTTACATGTTTCGAATGTTCACTTGTTGCTTGTCTTTCCGAGTGGTAAGCCGATTTGTATACTGACGGCTTCGACTCAAGACCAAGAAAGAAGAGCAAGGTGGACAGGGAGCGTCAGTCACGCGGACGAACGAGATGAACTGGGGATACGGTAAGTGTATCTCCGAGATACGCGTCTCAGCATATCTCAACGATTTCGAGATAGCCCGTCTGTAGTGCGTTAGCACGGCGTTGCCGGCAACTAACTAGTGGCTTCCGATGATAATTGTAAATCCTCACGACCGGCTACAGGTCTAGTTATTTGCTACTATCACAGCAATGAAGATTTCTCGGAGCACCTGTGGCAGAAGCTTTACAAACCCATACTTTTCGCTAGGTAGTTGGTCTCGGACTCCCCCACAACGCTCAACTTGCTCTCCGTGTGGGAGTCCCGCCGAGGACTCCTTCAGTGAAACCAAAAAACCTTATTTCCGGGTCTCTCGACCGAGAAGGTACAGGTTTTTCAAAATCCTGCAGCCTTTCTATGAGCCTGCGTGTTCGGTTAGAAAATATATGGGAGGTGCTAAAGTTTAAAGCGTATATATATCTTCACTAACACTCAATATCGTCATGTCTCTATAGTTATTCCTTCTAGACATACTTCCTTACTCCAGACAATTCGTGATCAAGAGTATTCTTTAAACAATATGGCTCCCTCCGAATCACTCGCCAATTTCTACTCCCTCATCAAAAGCCGTCGAAGCATATATGGCCTGAGCGCAGAGTCCCCTATCCCGGATTCCGAAATCGAGGGGATAGTCAAGTTTGCAATCGAATGGTGCCCTAGTGCATGGAATGTTCAGAGCGCACGAGCCGTGATCCTTTACGGTGCGGAGCATCAGAAGCTCTGGGACATAATCGGCCAGCATATGGCTTCAACGGACCAGAATGAACATAACCGGGCTTACGTATCGAACAGGATGAGCCAATTCAAGGGCAGTTATGGCACTGTAAGTGGCAATACTGTGGATTGAGTAAGATCCAACTGCTGATGGCCTTCGATAAAGATCATGTGGTTTGAGGACCAGACTCCATTGGGTGCTGTGGCATCAAACTTTCCTATGGTTGCGTCCACTCTTCCACAGTGTGAGTTTTACAGCCTCCAGTCCTGCTATATGCTCATCTGATAGCTAATGCCATCAATGCATCTAGGGTCTGATCATTCTGCGGGTATGCATCATTTCATAGGTAAGCGAAGGTCAACATCTTGGTTGCATCAATGCCTGACTGCGGAAATTCAGTTTGGACTGCATTGGAAGCGTCCGGACTTGGTGCCAATCTGCAGCACTACAACAGTGAGCCGGGGGTGGAGGAAAAGATTTCGAAAGCTTTCGACATCCCCCGCACATGGAAAATCAATGCACAACTCGTATTTGGGAAACCCGTGGAGGATCCAAAAGTGAGAACGTTCGAGGACATCGATGCAAGGGTTGTGATTAAGAAGTGAGATCAATAAATCGAGTTCCTAAAGAACTGTAGTGAGTTATAAGGCTATTGGCTACGTATAGGCCAGACAATCTAGTTTCGAGATGATGCTGTTGGCACGGACTCGCAGCGATCTCGACTACTATGGGAGACGGTTCTTGTTGGGGGGAACCTGTCCGGTAATGATTGACTGCGTTGCGTCGTCGGTTTTGCCAATTGGCTGTGATACAAGTTTGCAAGGCTCGAACGAAAGTGGTGGGGTAAACAGTGGGTTGAACAGGTTTTTCGGCAGAAATATGGTCGGCACCACCGAGTTTATCTTGGGAGTTATATACAACATAACGATGCTGGGGGTCGTCCTCTTGGTCTGCGTCGGCCTGCTTCTGTTACTGCTTTACACTCCGTCCCTCATTTCTAAGTGCATGAAACGGATAAAGAAGGCGAAGTACACGGAAAAGCACGAAAAGAAACCGATAGGAAGATACTGGAAGGACAAATTCATGTCCTGGCTCGCTGAGGACGACAACGATGAGAATGACACGCGGGAGTTGCGCCGCACGTACGCTCTCTTTGCGATCTTTGTTGTTGGCCTTACAACTGCCGTTACCTTGCCCGTCACGTACACGCAGCAGACCAAGATGAGGACATATCGCGTGATCGACAGCTTGGGACCGTGGGTTGGCTGGGCTGATGATCCTGTATTCTATGGTACCAACGTCAGTAATGAAGCGAACGGAAGTTGGAGCGATTGCTTTGAGATCCCAATTCCGTTAACTCAAGACACGTTCTGGGAAGCTGACATAAAGACCAAAGGCATGAAGAAATGGTTTGTCAACCTTATAGAGCTCAGCTATTATAAACTAGCGTAGAGATCTACAAATGATTTACAGCGGTGGGTGGAATTGAGAGGCAAGCCAAGACCTGGCACTGGTCCACTTACTTGGACCAGAATGGGGCCGCCTAAGGGCCCAATCAGCTCGTAGGGGTGTGAGGTGTTGGTGTTGAGGATATACTCGTCCCAAGTGTGCGCAGCTCGCTAGTGAAACACGTCAAGTGTGGTCGGGTTACCTATTACCTAAGCAAAGTTAACCGCGCTTTTAGCGTGGTCGGCGTCCACGGATAAGATGGCCGGCCACTCAGATTCTTCTACTTCTTTTTGACTTCTTAAAATGGTCCTCCAAATGCTTTACAGTTCCAAATACAGGCTTTCAAAAACACAAGCATCTTCATCATGTCCGTGTTCGCATCTGCTGATGTAGAGGACCTCTCTGCTGCTGGGCTCATAGGCCCACTGAGCTCAAATGGCACTCGTAGAGTCCATAAGCGGCGCTTGAACAGCTCTAGTGATGAAGAGAATTCCCACCTTCCACTTACTCCCATTTCATCAACGTCATCTTTCTCAGTCACTGAAATGTATGCGACTATCCCTGAGCTTCTAGATTCTTTGGCAACTCTGAAGTACCTTGGGTTCACCGATACTGCAGCCAATCAAATTTGGGATCGGTGGAGTAATTGGCCATCAACTCCTCCAGGACGATTTGGAGTCGATCCCGATGGTGAAATTGAATTCACCGACGTCGCTGTTGGTCATCTAAGAGGCTTCCGCGACCAGGACACCTGGGATGAGAATGATCGTTCATGGTTTGACTTCATGGATCTTTGTGGCATCAATCTTGAAGTTCAAACTGCTATCATGGATCCTATCTACAAGCGAATACGTCTAACTGAGTCCTGTTACTTCTGGATCAAAGATACAATCGAATTGCGCTACCGTGGCCTCGAAGCCATTCAAAGAGCATCACGAGAGCGAACAATGGCAACAACACGAGTCACGTCCCGAACTGGTTACTCTAGTCCTGATAGACACGATAGATCGTCTATAGGCGGACCCTCAGGCTCGGCCCAAATCACACCTAGCCAAGAAAGTGGACAGCGCTCCATATCTGGAACTATGAGAATGGCACCAGGAATATCTTCGGACTCGGCTTTCTCAAACGCTTGCAGATCAGCCCAAAACATTCCAGGCTCCATCATTCTTTACAGGGGCCTTGATCAAGCTCGTTTGAATGCGTTTTTTGACGATTCCGGTGCCATTGTTGGATGGCAGGACATGCTTTCCAGTCCTCCGACAGACTTCTTGCGTTCGCAAGCGGGATTCTATTTCACTGTTCACCGAGACATCGCTGAAACCTATGCATGCTATGCGAAGCGTCGGGATCCTGTCCAATCCGTGGTTATCGTTCAAGTCATCGTTCCAAACCACAAGATCGAGTGCTTATCTTCTACCCAACTTCAGAAGACATACTGGCCGAGCGAGGAGTGGAAGAAGCTTGTGTGGCATTGTCGGAATCAAAAGAAATTTCCGAGCCAGTTACAAAAGTACAAACAAGCATTACTCATAATTGGGACGATTGCCACGAAGCCGAACAAAGTCTATAAAAACATGGACACTTTTGCACAGATCGATGAAACATGTGTGCTCAAGACAAAGGATGGACGTAACGGCGTTCAGTACGTATTCAATGGCGATGAAGGTCAAGAATTTCTTGAAGATCTTGCCCCAGGAAGCGTGACAGTCCACCCTGTTTCGGGTATGGAATTTACACAATGGCAAAGAGAGCATGATTTTGACAACTAATAAGAAGTTTTGGGTGAGCACAAGGCGGCGTCACCCCGATCCCGATCGGGGGTGAGCTCGGAGCAGATTGAACTCGCCTCGGCATAAGAAATGCATCAAATTCGATTGATATTGTTAAAGTACCCTCACCCTCATTAGGTCCAGCTTAGCGTTTAACAGAAAGAGATAGAAGTTTTCTGTAAGGACGTACAGACATTGCAGATGCATTCCTGCATAGACAGAAGTAGATTACTCAATAAACCCCTTAACTCACCACCATTCTGTGCCCCCAACTCCCCCTCGGGCCTCAGGACCTTGAATCGTCTGCCTAACATTGAGCTAATGGTCTCATGATTCCAACTGAGCTGTATCCACCGGTCCTCTTGAGTCTCCATGGTAATAGCGTGGCTGCTATATGATGCTAATTCATGCAACCTTGCTCTCCAGCGCGTCATCAGCAAGGTTCTTCGTTCCATTGCCCAGTATACCTTCCCGTTCCATACGAACTGCAGTTTCATTCGTCAAGTGTTGGGAAGGATCGCGCACCATAGCTGCACAGGCAATAGCGAGGACACCAAATGGGATGGTAGTGTAAAAAACCCGCTGAAATGCATGGGTATATACAATCTTCAGTGCTTCGGCAGCAGCATGCTGAATCTCCGCAGTAACTCCAGGAACCGATGCGAACGCAAAGGGAACGCCCACTGCATTTTGGATGGTAGCACCAACTAGCTCACCGGCATGCTGCGCATCAAATCCAAGCTTAACACTAGCATCTATGATGGCCGGAGAAAGATGTTGATCGACGTATGATTGCAGAATGGTCTGCAATATGGCGTTTCCAAGGCTGCCACCCGCACTACGCATGGATCCAAGCAGGCCCACAGCAAGCCCGAGATATCGTAGGGGAATGTTGAAACTAGCTATGATCATAGCCAAAGCTGTGATTGTGGAGAATGGACCGACAGCAAATGGTTGCAATGCCATGAAAGCTGCTTTGTGGTGCGGGATCGCCGCCGCCAGACAGGCATTACCGATAACCATGATTGCGATCCAGAAAACGAACTGAACTCGTAGGTGACCAACGAGACCTATACATGCCGAGGCAATGGGACCAAACAACAGTTGACCAAAGCCGTTTGGAATTTGTGTAATTCCAATTTGAGTAGAGTTACTTGTGAAGATGTAGAGGGTGGCTTGCGGTAGAAGAGGCGACATAGCGTAGTAGATGAATCCATCAACAAATCCCACCACCAATATCAGTACGAATCCTCGAAGCTCTCGGAGCAGCTCAGGGGGGAATAAGGGCGATACTGGCACATAAGCATCATAGACAACTGCAGATGCAATGGAGCAAACACCAACAACCAGTGGGACAATAACTGCCGCGGAATCCCAAGGATGCTGAGTTCCAGCCCAGGACAGGCTTATTAGGGTCGAGCATAGGCCTCCACCGAAAAGAATGCAGCCGACGAAATCGATCTCCTTGAACTCCTCCCAGCGAGTCTTCTCATAATCCTGTGCGGGACGAGCAGGTGGGAAATAAAAGACAATTACACCACAGGTACTTATAGCGGCATATATTGCTCCCATGATGTAGAACCATCTCCATGATAGCGCAGTATTGTAGTATATCGACGTAGATATTAGAGTCGCAGTCAAGGTCCATGGAACGGTGATGAGGAACTCTGTCAAGCCGATACCAGCACCACTATATGATCGATCAGTCAAATATCCAAAGCGTAATGATTATTACTGCCATGCTCACCGCCATTTGTTAGGTAGTAGCTCTGAAATACCCGCATACCCAATGAAGACGAGACCAGTCGCAAAGCCAATGATAGATTCAGCAGCAGTAAGTCGCAGGACCGTATGGGCAGTAGCTCCAACAATCTATTTTTGATCAGTTAGTAGTGTGCTTGAAGTTTGGGGTACAACCAAGTACCGTTCCAACAATCATTAATATATTTCCTGATAGAATAACCATTCGCCGACCGAAAATGTCACTCAGACTGCCAGCGATGGAAAACGACACAGCTCCCGCAACAGAGAATCCGCTGATGGGCCATGACAAGTCCTTAGGGTCTCCAAGTTCGTTGGCGATCTGACTGACGACGCTGGAAAACAACGTAATGCACAAGATCGGGCAAACAAAACCCAAGGCGACGAACTGCACATGAAGAATTAGTGTCGGCCAATATAAAAACACGAGATTAGCTCACAAACACTGCGAAAAACAGATTCAATGTTGAGATTGTGGTCTCAGGGCCACTTGATGGTAGCTGCTCGACGTGATTATCCGGCAAAGCATCCACACCCCCTGCTACTTCTTGTTTTTCCGACGGTGCCATTGTCACGATGGAGAAATGAGAAAGCCAACGATATTAGAGTGGGTGAGTGGTAAAGACCAGAAGGTACAGGTCGATACTGACAGTTTGGAAAGCTCTAAGAGCCCTAGACCTATGTATTAATGTCAACAGAGTGAGGCACAACTTCATATCACAGATTCACAAGGTGCATTGTGGGGACCGATCCATGGCCCCCACCCCGCATTTCCATGTCGGATGCCCCAGCCTTCTGGCCAGACAGGTCTGTTTGTGGAGATCCCGCTCGTGAATCGAGAACACAACGCGCAGCAGTATATGTAATCCCTACCCTCCTACGGGAACTAATCAATCCATTCCCAGCATACATAAACCTTGTAAGTAAGGTTTATGCACACTACTTCGCGGCATAATTTACGGCTCTTCGAACCTTTGAGGGGCTGTAAATGTAGAACTTTCTCTATTTGCCGTAGTCCTCGACGCAAGGGACGGTCGAATTAAGGGGTGAGGCATTTCTGAGACAATGGGTTGTATCCGAGCGTGGTGTAGACATCTTCCATGTACAATGCCATTGAGGCGCGGCACACACGGGATTGAACGATTAATCCTTCATGGTTTTTGAGATCGGACAGGCACGCGAGCGTTCCAACACCTCCAGCAAAGACAGCATTCATTTTCTAATTCTTTGAACGGTCCCGCTTTCATCCCACTCAAGTTATCACCAATCGATAGGGTTTGAAGTAGAGCCACGCACCACCTCAATACAATACCCGCTGGCAATACTTTGTCAAAGACGATCCATTCCATCTCGAATTGAAAGCTTTCACAACGCCGCAGAATGAATGCAAAGGAGATTCTTATATTAGATTTTACCACTGGACAAAGCAAGGGTGGTCAGCCACTAGAACTGTGTTAGAGAACTATAGATGTTATCGCCAGTGCTAGGGAATTCCGTGAAATCTGATCTGGTAAATCTACATTTGACCAAGATGACTTTACTCATGCCAACGAGTATTTCACTTGGTCACTTGTGGTTAGAACCCGGCCGTATCGTGTCGAGCTGCTCATACACATACTCGGTGCATTGATGTCCCAACTATGTCTGCAACATCGCTGATAGCAGAGATCCCTGTCGGCCACGTTCCCCATAACATCGTCATGCGTCCTTCCACACTATTAGCTCGATCTGAACTAAGAACCGTATCTCTGGAATTCTCGGATTGTTCTCTGCTAGTGAAGTCATGTTTCAATCTCCACGAAAGGGACTTCCAAACAACTCTGATATCGGCCCCCAACATGCACGAGGTGTTTCCCTTTATTCCACGTGGTGAACCCGCCACGGAGCTCTGGGAACTCAGCCAGCGTCATCTGATGTCCAGCAATTCTAAAGACGAGTTTCTCTCCAGCCTCAAACCCAATAGCTGCTGGCCAGAGCATGATTTCCAGCTTTACGATCTCACCCGGGACGATTTTCTCTTCCCGGGAGTGATCATGGGCATGCCAATGAGGCTTAGATAACTTAAAATCGATGGCTCGATGACTTGCCCGCAGGATACCTGAAGGACCAATGTATTTTAGGGTGTTCAGAGCCGGGACCTCTTCTTCGGTGGCGAAATCCATCGTATGCAAAGGGATATTGAGATTTTGAAGAACTTTGCCCTGTTTGTCGGCTTTGCGAATGATGACGAAAATGTCCATATCATCATGATCAGGGCAAGACATATAGACGGTAGCTTTAGAGGGGCCAATTAATGTTGAGGATTTATCGAAAGTGTACGTCCATTCCGCATGCTCTGTATCAACATCCATTTGCTTGCTAGGAGCGTCAGATTGATATGAAACTTGTGTCTCTTTGTCTTTTATTGGGGATGTTTCCATAGTTCCAGAGGTTGAAAGCCAGAAAGTACTGCGTTGTGCCTGTGGAATGGGCCAGTTGGTGAATGGAATGTTGTACACAGGTGGCTTTTCTCATGTCAGATTTGCAATAGTTTATGCATGAACAATAAGCACCCTCACCTTGTTATAATTGATGATCGAGACGCGGACCTTTGGGGTCTGCTCCCAGTCGTTTTTCACGTCTTTGGTATAGAAATCAAGAAACTTTTTCAAGTCTGCGATTGTCTCCTGCTGGTATAGGTCATGCCACTCTTGAGTTGGATGTACACGTAGCCTGTATCATACTGAGCAATTGACCCCGAATTAGAACACCCTTGTCACTATCCAGACTCACCATTTTTTCTCGTGGGGGATATCCTCAAAACAGCGAAAAGAACCAACTGTATGAAGGCCTGTTGACATGCTAGCCAGGACATATGCAGGCACGTTGATCAAATGAGCATTTGCTCTTTTGTCTTCCCAGTAATCGTTCATCAGTGGGTACTTCTGAATCATCGCGCTGGTGTTTTCTTGGAAATTATGTCCTGAAGGTGATGGTTAATTCATCTTTACAACGCGACTACGGGGGAGGACTGTTTCTGACTTACCACGGAGATTATTCATCAGCCAAGTCCAAAAAGTAGTATATGGGACGCCTCCACGACATAGCGTCTCTCTGTATACATCGCTCAACCCTTCCAAGGGTAGCATACATGCGAGATGGGGAGGCCTCTGCTCCGCAACGAACCATTGTGACGTTGCCAGCCATGAATTCCCAATCAGTGCAACCCGACCGTTGCACCATGGAAGCTGACTTATATGTTCAATTGTATCATAACCATCTTGACCTTGTGCACTTCCATGCCACCTAAATCGCCAAGTTAGCCCTAGGCCTTGAAAAAAGACCGATGATGAGACGGATATACATACCGATGATCTCCTTGAGATTGGAAAATACCTCGATCATCAACGTTAACTACAGCATACCCATGCCCACACCATTCAGCAGGATCTGGAGCCTCGAAGTTTTCATATCCCGAGAGAGCATTTTTAGGAATACCCGACCGGCCAGGCACAAAATCAAGCTGATGAATTCCTGTGTCCCTCACGCATCTTCGTCAGTGGAACGAGGAGATATATTGTGATCCACCATCACTTTGGCAGGACTACTTACCAGTTCCAGATTTCCCGAATGGTGCATAGGCTACAAGAGCTGGAATACGGTGGTCAACGTCGGAGGGGCGAAAAATATCGGCCCTGAGAACAGTTCCATCTCGGGTGGGAATCTCGACGTCGCGATCCCATACAACAGGTAGGGGGAAACTGCGGCGACCTGGTTCTTTCAAGTGGCCTTTGGGAAGGATTGTGGTTGATGGATTGAACCCATTGTAATTTGCTCCATCAGGCTCAAAGCCTTTGATTTTCTGATGGATGACCTGAATGCCACCCACTTCATAACCTGTGGTGACCGACGACATTTTTGCAATTGTCAAGTGCAAAGGCTCGGGTCACAAGCTAGAAGAGTATAACGTTGTTATTTGTTCTTGATCGCATCGGAACACATTTGACCATTTTTGATTTTGCCACAATTCAGCTGGAGTGATGGACATGTGGACATGACTTGTGGGGGTGCCCCGAGACCGATCAGCATTATCCGTGTAACATATTAGAGGCTGCGAGATCGGGAAGAAAGGGCTGACTGCTGACTGCTGACTGCTTGACCGCTGACCGCTGACTAGTTTCGATGAATTGCTCTATGCCTCGGCACATGCCCAAGGTAAGTACTCTCCATACCCCAGAATCCCCAAAGTAGCAGCTCTTGAAGTCCAATGCCTCTAAAGCGAGCAATACGGTCATCAAGGCACTCTTCACTAACTACAGAATGGCATATGTTATTCCCAAACATCATTGGTCCACGTATTGGTTACTTTTCGCTTTCGCTGTGCTATAAACTGAGTGCTATCACCTTGGCATGTTCCAAAGTCAAAACTTGGGACTTAGTTTCACTCTCTATCATCTTTGTCGCAGCGTCAGTGTTGATGCCGTATGGCGGAATCGGACTATTAGGCGAATGAGCGCGGATGAGCAAGTGTTCAGAAACAGCGGACCCTCATGGATCAGATAGACTGGCTTACCTTGCATCATGTAAGCACCAAATGATTTGCGCTGGCTCATCCAACCACTTGACCTCCTGAGTCGCGTACTCTGCCGCCGAACCCTCAAACGGAGTGCCACTTGCGTTGGCGCGGCCTGCAATGCCTAGTATCGCTATATCTGGTTTCGGATCTAGATCTTGCATGATCCCTTTGTATGAACCAAGATGCGCATTCCAGAGAATCGATTTCTCGGGAGTTACTCGAATATTGAACATAAGTTGGCCACCATCATGATCCGAAAAGACATTGCTTTCAGTATCTTTGATGTAATCGATGAAGGAAGACATCCCCTCGTTTCGAGCTTCCTTGGGAATGATCGTGTCCATTTTTAGTAGCCCATGTCGCATTCCATAATTGATATCGAAAGTGCAGACAAAGGAATGTGCTGCCCCAGTGTAGACAGTTCCGGTATCAATGATGTCTGGCATATCAGCATGAGACACTGGAGGCATCAAACAGTGTAGCGATGGCCAGACGTCAATCGACATGACAGCATATGATGGATGAGGAAGTGCGGGAGCAGATGGTGGCGCAGGGCGGAGTGGAATCTCGCCGCGGCTTGCCTGTATAAGGGTTTCTCTCAAGTACAGGGGAATTTTCTCTCCACCCGCAACCGCCACTAATTGCTCTTCCGCGACATCAGCATTTCTGAGGATGTTGATAGCTTCACAGTTGCCTATAACGGTGGCTCCAGTCCTTTTGGCCAATCTGTCTGCACCTGGAAGGCTATATAGCATTAGAACCATGATTTACCGCAAGATTTTGGATGGGTAGCTGCTGGATTGCTAGCTTGGTTTGAAGGCGCTACTAAGTATTCAGACTCACTGGTCGAAGTGCGCATGTGAGATCAAGATGTAATCTGCTACATCAACGTCATCGATTGACAGGTAGACAGGCATAACCGACGGCTTGTCCAGCCAAGTGTCGAGGAAGATTACCAACCCATTGACCTGCAGTCGGAATGTAGTCGCACCTTTGAATAGCTTTTAGTATCGGAAGCAATGGGGAGAAGTGGTCTAGTATAGGCACAGACTAGTCCAACCATAAATGGCATATCGAACACAAAGGTACGTACCAAACCATTCAAGAGTGCCCCCCGAGATAGACCCCATGATTGATAGCAGTCTACGTTCTCTTTGGTAAGCTTCAATCGAGACTGTGATAGTTTGAGCAGGTCGTATCGTTCATAAGATCTGAGGCTCCCACAATTGGATTTTTGGGATGGTCGTATCGTTGGATGCGATTAGAGAGATGGACTACGATTCAAGGTCATTATGGAACGCCGAGGTCGAGAATCCCACGTTGCGCTACGGCAGACGGCAATGCCAGACAACCTGCCGTGCCGTTAGTATTGGGAGCCTTGGGTGGAGGTGGGGTGTCCGACGCTCCTCAGCCTTTCCCGAGAATTGCGTTCACAACTGTGCCGGGTCCCATCATGAAACAAGCCCTGCCAATGGTCAAATCTAATAGCAGTCTTTACTATTGCTGGCATCAGCAATTTGAGTAGTCCTCGATCACCTGAGCGTAGCCAACGCCAACCCTTCCTCCTTTATTCATACATAAAACTAACTAAATTACCGACTTTCGTTCCCCGAACTGCAAAATACATCAAGATTTGTCAAAATGAGTTCTTTCAAGATCATCATCATTGGAGCAGGGCTGGCCGGTTGCTTACTTGCGAACGGTCTTAATCATAAAGGAATCGAAGTAGTGGTTTACGAACGGTTAGCCAGGGAAACCGATCGGGAGGGTTACCAAATCCGACTGGGAGCGCCAGCGTTGGAAGGCTTTCGAGCATGTCTCAATATCGATCAAATTGCCGAGCTGGTGCAAAGGTTTGGCCGCGCAGATGGCACAAAAAGTGCAGCACCCATTGTTTATGATCGTCACTTCAAAGCAGTGGCAGATCTAACGCTCATCCCGAGTTACAGTAAATCAGCCGCCATCAATCGAGTTGTCTTGCGAGATTGTCTGGCGGCACCCATTGAGGCAGCAGGGAAGCTACACTATGGTAAAACGTACGAACGATATGAGATTATGGAGTCCGATTCAAGCCGAGAGTTTGTTAGGGTATGGTTCGACGATGGAACCTTCGATGACGGCGCGATCTTAATAGGCGCAGATGGGAGCCATTCGAAGGTGAGTTATCGATCATTTCAATATACATCCAGCTCTTCGATCTGTGAATTGATACTAAACTTGAGGGTGTTTTCTAGATCAATGGCCAAGTCGGTCTGAACAACATACAGACCATAACAACGCATATCAGTGCTGTTGCGAAGGCAGAGTTGCGAACGTCGGCTTTCCTGGAGATGACCCCTGCACTGGCAAAGTACCCGGTCATTGCTTTCGACAGCAATAGAACTATGTATTTTGCAGGTAAGCAGGTCAGAAGTTTGATCCTATACTATCACCCAACTAATCGACTGTGATGTTACAGCCTATTTGCCTGATAAGCTTGATTTCGTGGGCAAATTAGATGCCACAGGATTCGACGATGAGCTTTCTTCGTGCTTCCTTGGTGTACACTTCCCAATTGGGCTATGCCCTGCAAATTTCGAACAGATGTCGCAAAAAGAAAGATGGGAAGTTATTTCCAACGTTCTTGGGGACTGGTCCAAAGAATAGTACGTTGTGATCTCTGACTACAAGCGCGAAGCTATACCAGAATCAGCTAACAAACTTTACCATAGCCACGAGGTGATTAATCTTTTGAAAGATACAGATATGCATATCTACAGACCACGCGCAAGTACGCGGCCTTCGAAGGACTGGCGACGACAGGTTCAAGCACAGGGTGAAGGAAAAGGTCATCCTAGAGTTTGGCTGATGGGTGACGCTGTGCATGCCATGCTACCCAATCGGTATGCCAGTCAAAAGACGTAACAGCACTACTTGAAACTAATAGCTGTCGGTCGGTAGTGGACAAGGTGGCAATCAGTCTCTCCGCGATGCTGCGACGATTCTCCCATTGCTAATCAAGCTTGCGTCGGGGGCTCGGTGCGGAAACACCCCAACGACTCAAGATATCGCAATTAGCTGTCAAAATTACGAGGCGGAGATGATTCCTCGAGCGTTTGAATGGGTACAGAAAAGTGGTGGCACAACTATTGTGGTATGTATTCACGCCCCAGAACTGATATTTATTGCTAATCATGTGCGTCACGCTAGCCAATTGACGCAAATACACTGCTCGGAAGGGCTGGATTCACTCTTATTAGGCTAGGAACAGGGGTATCTGTACTTTGGAATAAAATTGCTGGACTTTTTGGCACGTCTCAAATCGTGGATGATGTTCCGGAACTACATAGCTAGTGTCGTATAGTATTCAAGCGAAGTTAGACCATTTCATATCTCGAAGGCGCCAATACGATAGATGACAGGAGCTTTTGGTATGGCTTTCATCGCAACTTAGGCCGGCGTCCTTGGATGACCTCTACAGCATGGTCTGCAAGCGCAGAGCACATCATGGGCCAACCGAGGCGGGTCGATAGAACTCGTTTCAACTCATGAAGTGTCCGCAGCGGACTGGCCACTCCATCCAGCACACCGATTCCTGTAATATGTAAGCGCACAGCCCCTCCATAATTCACCCACTTGTGAATCTCTGGCCAGTCTAACTTGCGGTCCAGTCGAAGAACTGGGTATAAATCTATCCCTTCATCTAGAGGGATCGATGCTGGAGCCAGTTGATCATAGGTCCAGATGAAAAGAGCTGCAACAAGAATGGCGAAGGGATCGTAGCATGCAAAGGAGGTTCTTGACCTCAGAAGACTAAACACGGTGACCGCAAGGAAGAGACACCTTCGACTGCAGACTGGTTGGTCTTTCATCCAAGCGCTTAACTCTAGACGCGCAGTGAGAACTTGATCTTCACTTGCTTGCCAGCCGGAAAAGGAATGAAGTTTCCGCAATGAGAAATGCCTGAGCATTGAAAGAAGCGGGAATATAGCGTCATCTGTGCTGAAGGAGGAGAAACTGACGATGTCGTCGAGGTCTTGAGGGTAGAGCGTTTGCAGCCTGGCCTGTACACAGGCTGTCACTTGATGGTAGAGATCTGTATCTTCTGCAGCAGGCAGCATATTATTCAACCCTAGTTGCTGGAGATTGAAGTGTGGAAGCAATTGCCTGATTGGCCATTTGTTTAAACGCTCCAGAGCTAGTTTCTCTTCAACATAGATGTATATGTATCGCAATTTGGCCAGGTAAGTGTCCGGCTCTGGTGGTAAAAGTTGAGGATGTTGCTTCGATGTTGCTGCTCGATTGTGAGCTCGCTGCGTCGTTTGTGACCATTCGGTAGCAGTCCGGAGCTTCCACAGCGCGGCCTCAGCAGGAAGGCTGGTTGACCAGTCGGATAATTCAATCGAAGGTCGGACTTGGAGAAATACAAACTGCAAACATTCAAAATAATAGACAGCATGAAGTAAGCGATTTTTGGATTCTAGCGCTACCCAGAGGCGCCATTCCTGGCCAATGTCTTTTATTCGCACCGGAGATTGACGTGGTGTTTGATCGAAAGCGTTGGCAGTCAGAAATCGACATAATGTGACAAGTGTGTTCTTGCTATATTGTTGTTTGATTTGCCGTCGTTTTCCTCCACCAAACACAAGACAGATATCACGCAATAAGACGATCTGTGCCCAAGCGAGAAGATCTTTTGGTGGTGTCGTTGGTGGGAGGTTTGCATCCACAGAGTCATAGAAGAGCTCTTGAAGAGCAGTAGTAAACTTCGGGGCCTCTCTCAGCGTGGAGAACTGTGACCCAATGGCTGCGACTGCGAGATAAAGGATCCAGGAAATGCCTTCAGCTTCCAGTGCGGATGGGTGGATGAAATCGAAATTCCCTACAAAATGCTCGAAGTAAAGTTCGACAAATGTGTGGAAGACATGTTCGGGTATGAATGTTTCCGGCCGGTTCGTTTTTCGAGAATAGAAATCTGCCGCTTTGTGAAATGCCTCACGATTCACACTCTTGAAATGTCCAAAGAGGTCAACTTTGATCAGTTCTTGGTCCTCAAGAGGCAGTGCTGGAAGTGTGACATCAGTTGATTGATGATCCGGAAGCCGTTCCACGACTCTCATAGAGGATGTCGCGATATCGTGTTGGGGGGGTAAATCATCTTGTGAGAACTGTCCATCTTCCATGGCGCTTGGCTCTATTATGCACTCAAAATTCCAGTCCAGGAAAGTTTTCAAAGGTGCATTCTGCGTCGCTTGAGCATCAACGCCGACCAAATCGGACGTCAAAAAGTCGATCCAATCGGCATTTTCATTGACAAAGCCCAAACTCTCGAAAGTCTTTTCGTCACCGGTGAACTCCTGACGGTCCAACGTCTCTTGAGAAGCGTTCGCAGCAGAGTGGAACTCTCTTGGTCGGCCTTCAGGACTTCTCGAATGCGCGATGCTGATTTGCAAGTCCCCTTCTCCTGAGAAGGATTGTCGTTCTGTTGTTGGGATGATAAAACTCATATCTTCTTCAGATTGGTTATCTCGTTCGCCCGTGCCGCCATCACTTGTGATGTGGGATGGGGTGCTTCCGGAGACTTCCTGCTCATCCCTTGGATTTTTTGTGGTGGGATGACGACAGGAAACACCTCTCCGTGCGCAGCGACTGCATGGATACCCACCTTCACAGCGTTGACGGGATTTTGCACATTGCAAACACGCACGAGGCCGCGGCTTACCGGCCACAAAGGAGGAAATGGTTGAATCTAAGGCCTCCGGGCCATGGAGAGCTAGGTGCCTTACTAAAGCATCTCTGGATCAGAGTCTTAGTAACTCCAAAATGAGCATAAGTGAACCGGCAAGATATTAATTACCTCCTGGAAAAGCTTCGCGAACAGCAGTGGCACTGGAACGGTTTTGTCCCTGAATGACATTGCAAGTGACGCTGGAGATGCTCTTTTCGCTTGAATGTTCGGTTACAGGATACGCAACGCAGTTCTGACCCTGGCTGCTGTTCTTGAGGAGTCGGATCGGGAGACATTTGCAGCGTGCCTCTGGTATGATGTTGGAATAGGGAATGTGGTCTATGGTGGGTGCGTCCGACTCTCTCCAAGATTTGATCTGGAGGATAAGTTGTCCCCCACCTCATCCGGGATTGTGGGGAAGCCCGACGCCGCGCGGTGTGGGGGGAACCGGCCGGAGGTTTCATGTCGTTCCGCGCGGCCTCTCCAGGATCTGTTTTGCCAGTTCTTGTAGGTACTAGTCCGTCCGTCTGTTCTTTCTGGAGATCCGTCCGTCAAGTGGAGACCGACAACTGAATCCGGTGTAGGAACTAAGCGGTACAATTTCTACTGATATCCAGCCTTCCCTGTGCGAGAAGGTTCTGAGATAGAGACGTAGCCAGAACCCTTGCTACGACCAAATCGAACAATATGATGCCATCCATAGTGACAGCCTTGATATTGCTACTTATAGTGTATGCTCTAAGATCGATCTACTGCTTCTTGGTTGACCCATTACGCGCTATACCTGGACCACTCGCAACTCGATTCACCCGGCTTTGGGAAGTTGCGAAAGTGCACCAAGGTGATTTTGAAAGGACAAATATCGCACTGCACAATGTTTATGGTACGTCAGAATTCGTAGCTCAGCTGTCGAGCGTGTAACTTGTGGTTGAGCTTAAGAAAAGGTCCTATCGTTCGTCTTTCCCCTGGGAGATATTCAATTCGCTCTGAAGACGCCGTGAAGAAGATTTATGGGCCTGGTGCACAATTCCCAAAAAGCCAGTTTTACCACGCTTTTGGAAATCCCGACTCTTCTCAAGCAGACCTCTTTTCCGAACAGGACATTCGCCGTCATGCAGCAAAGCGACGCAAAGTTGCGTCTCTATACTCACTGACGACACTGCTCTCCTATGAGCCTTTCGCCAACTCCGTTATCAAAGTGCTGCAAAACACCCTCGAGGGTTGTGCGAGAAGTCGATCTCTAATCGATGTCACACATTATATGCAGTTTTGTGCCTTCGACGTTATTGGCCAGATGACTGTTTGTTCACTCACACCAGTCAATGACTCGTCATTACTGACTTTGGCCATAGGTCGGTGAAAGCTTCGGATATCTCGATAAAGGACATGATTTCAATGGAATCATCAAAGCACTGGATGATAGCAGTCAGTATGCTTGCCGAGTCGGGCTACTCCATGGTTTGCACCCGAAACTTTCAGCATTCATGGCAGCAATTCATGCCCCTATCCCGTTCGACATCATCGCAAGATATCTCACCCATCACCTTTCAAAAAAACAAGACAACACACTATCTGATACATGCGAAGACTTTAAAACAAAGTTACTTCGCCTCCGGGAGTCGGGAAAATTGGACGATCTAGATGTTTTTACGACGCTTGGGGCTAACATTGCTGCAGGCTCTGAGACGACAGGATTAACTCTCAGCGCAATCATTTATCATCTTTGGAAACAACCTAAATATCTCGCAATGCTGCGAGATGAGCTCTCTGGTGCTCACGGTCTGGGTTACCGACCGGACCCTATCACTTACTCTGAGGCGAAGGACTTGCCAATCTTGAGCGCTGTGATAAAAGAAGGGTTACGAATTCACCCTGCGACAAACCAGCCTCTCAGCCGAATAGTACCTAGTGAAGGCGCGACGATAGCAGGGACTTTTTTCCCAGGGGGCGTAAGTGTTCCATTAGCAGGTTGCTCCTAAAACTCGTGAGATTGAAATGGACTAACGATTCCGTGAGTAAATTAGACCGAGGTTGGAGTCAACTCATGGGTTCTTCATTATGACAAGGAAGTATTCGGTGAAGATTGTGATAAATTCCGTCCCGAGAGATGGCTCGATTGTAGCGAAGAACAGCTCCGACGCATGAATGGTCATTATATCCCGGTAAGTCTTCCAGCAACCGAACTTCATCGTTGGCTTTGACGAATTAAGATTGTTGCTGATTATGAACATAGTTTGGATCTGGCGCAAGAACTTGCATTGGCAAGAACATCAGCTTACTCGAAATCACAAAGATCCTACCACAATTATATCGAAATTATGATTTCGAATTCGAATATCCAGAAAAAGAATGGACTTGTGCCGGCTACTGGTTTGTCAAACCATCTTACAGATGTTATGTGAGGTTAAGAGGAGAAACTGGTCGGAATTGAGGTTACTACTTTAAAACAAACGTTAGTGTACCTATGAGTGCCAGAGTCTCAGTGATAATAAGTGCAATGACTTCTGCATTGATAAATTTTCCCGTTTGGCCAACGTCTGTATTGAGGGCATATAATTCCTTGAGGGCTGCCTTTTCATGTGGAAGTCTCAGCACTTGAGCATCCTCTTACAAAGCACATTTCGAAAGATTAAAAAGTATTCTTTGTGTAGTTGTTTATAACTCGCAATACAACTAGAATGATGATCAACGGAGATTGTTTAGTGAGTAATAAATATTATGTCTGGTAATCTCGACTTTTACCGCCGTACATCTTGTTCTTGCAACATCATGCGCATTCGAACCTCGATATTGATTATCGCTTCCCACCATTGCTCGACCTTAAGTGTCCTGGGCTGATTTACCACCGACCAGAAAGGTATTATCTTGTAAAACCAGGTTAAGAACCCCAGAGACACGGCGTACCTCATTACCGTAGCGGTAGATAATGACAGGGAGTCTCTCAGAGTGGTAGACAGTAAACCACACCGCTTGTCTAAAGTACGGTCCTTAGCTACCTACCTATTCAATGATGGCTCCCGAGTCCCATAACGTTGTATCTATGTTTGGGTCCTCAATTGCAGGAACACGACCATTAGGATTGATGCTTTCGTATTCTGCCTTCTTCATATCTAGAAACGATATCATCTTGAATTCGCATGGCACGTTGAGTTCCTCAAGAATCATAGCGACTTTCCATGCATTCGGCCCACTGTCGTGACCCCAAGGAGTGGTTAGTTTTAGGTGTCAAGTGGAACAGATTACGAACAAATTGGGTAGGGAAAAGATTGCCAAGCAGGTATAGCTCTTGACGTGTATCAGTCCTGCACAACGGGCCTGAGGTCTTCCTCCGCTATTGGCATTCTCTGGGTAGCAGACATCGGGAGCGTTTTCTCGATAATCCGCAAATATCGAACTACCAACAGATGATCTCAATCCCGACATTCAATATGACCAGCCACAGAGTCAAACGCAAATCAATATTATTCGGCATCAATCTGCTGATTTAAGCCTTCCAGAGTCTAGTCGTGAACGCGCACATGAACGCTGTACCATCTAATTTGATGACTCATCTCGGCAAGACCGTACTTGACCAGTGTTCTTCGATACATCTTCTCCGCCTCATCGAGCTTGCCTTGGTCAGCGTATAGTGCACCGACATTGTTGACGGCGTTAAGCGTCAACGTGTGATCAGCTCCCAGCGCTTTTTCCTTCCCAGCCAGCGTTGAATGGATCGTGTATATAGCAATGCCATTTTTAAACAAGACACAAACTCATTTGAAACCATCATATTTCCCTCAGCTCCATTGGAATCACGCCCCCTGTTGTTCCTGCTGCATCTTGAGGAAGGGAGCCATGCGTACGGCGTCGGACTTGTCGACCTCCCTCTCCCGGACCTTTCTGTAACCCCGCCTCGTCCTCCAGCGCCAGCAGCAACAAGCAGAGAAAAACAGGAAGACAAGCAGACCAATGATCGACGCCGCGAGCACGACCCACCTCCACACCCCCAGCTTATACCACCAGCCCAGTGGGCCGTCGTGGACCTTGACGAGTTCCCCCGTCACGGGGTCAATGTCCACGTCCTTGCTCTCGTCCGGGTCACTGGCGCACACCGTCTTGAGACTCTCGAGCAGGGCAGGCGGCTGTCTCAGGAGCTCGCTCAACTTGCCCGTCACCCTCTGGTCTCCATCGCCATCACGCTTCTTGTTCTTGTTCTTGAAAGCAATGCCATCGACGAAAATCGGACCGCCATCGTCGCAACTCACTCCCTTGAACTGCTTGCGCAGCGAGAAGAACTTGGTAAACATGTCGGCCTTTTGGCCCTTTGTCCAGGGAAAGGCATCCTGGACCAGGTCGACTTTGCCCTTATCCTGGCTGTAACTCATCCAGTTGGTGACGTGGTCTTGACGGTCGAACGCACAGTTGCCGAATTGGTTTTTCCCTAGTTGGCAGCAGGGGAATTGGAAGGCGTCGAATTGTCCTGGCCCGGGGTAGAATGGAGTCTCGACCCCGAGATAATCTGGGGGTTTGACACAGGTCGGTTGGACGCCGGGTTTATCCGAGTGGAATATATGTCTGAGGCCGAACCAGTGGCCGATTTCGTGGACTAGAGTGGTTCCCGTGCCGAAGTATTCGGGCATGCGTCGGAAGGCGACACCGGGAAGGGAGTCAATATCGACGAAGCAGCCGTCGTGGAGTGTGTCCGGAGGCGACGTGGGAAAATGGCAGTAGCCGTCGGTTCGAGAACTTCTGCCGTCGATGCACCTGGTGTCGTCGATCTGCTCAACAATGTAGATGTTGATGTCTTCGTAGCTTCCTTGTCTCAGTTGCCCCATGATCTGATCTTGGTAGGCCTGTTCGTCCTTGTTGAGCTGCGTGTCGAATTTTTGATGTGTGAATTGATGGAAGAGTGGGTCTGAGAAACGCCTGATTCCACCATTTCTAAAGGAGATGTCAAGCGGTTCAAAGGCGGCGTCGAGGATGTCGAGTTGCCGCATGATTGTGTCATCGGTGACGTTAGAAGTTCCAGTGGTGCTATTACTAGTGATGATGTTGAAGAATATGACCACGACTATCTTGGTAGGGAGGCATCTGGGTTTGAATACTGGTCTTTTGGGTGGTTTCCCGAAGAGATCAGAGACGAAAGATCGTTTGCTTTTGCGTTGAACTTGGTCGATACCACAGAATGGTAGGTCGACAGGTTTCTCAGAAAAGAGCGGCTTCTTTGAAAATTCGACAACGTATTCCATTTCGAGGGCTCGATATTTGTCTAGTTCATCTTGGGTAAGAGTGACCTCGACATTGGGGAAAAGGTCCGTGGTATTAAGATCCAAGTCTACAAGTCCAGCTTTAACTGTACCACCAGGGCAATCATCACAAGGCGGTCGGTTGGTGTCACAGAACTTGAAAGTGATTGGAGGGTCATCGGGGCCTATAAGGCGGGAAGCCATGTCTCTCGCGGGCAGGCTTGTTCGGGCGATGCCAGTGAGAGCAAGTAGAGAGATAAGACATAGAGCCATTGCGCCTCGGGAGTAAGTCTAGGGAAGCCTGTGGCAGGGAAATGGAAAGAAAAATTTAACGAGAGACCTAGAATTAGTAGCAACAAGGACGTACCTGAGACCGAGACAAACGTGAATGGTCTCGGCCATGTCCTCATAAGGTAGCTATATCAAGTAGATTCGAGGTCATCCCGCCGCCAGCTTTCATTGGTATTTAATGCAGTTCGGAAAGACTAATACGAGGATGAGCTCCACCAATTTTCAGCTGCCAATGCACTATCGATTGCCCAGTACATCCCGCATCGAGTTGGCAGAAGCGTACGAGAAAATGTGGAAAGCAAAAAGGTGGTCATTGGTGTCTAGACAAATCCCTGGCTGGCAAGATGGTGTGGTGTGAATGGATAGTAGGTAGAGAGCTGTGAGAGCTCAGTCTTGAATACTAACCGAGGCTTGCCAAGGAAGCGCTCCAAAATGGAGACTTTGATATCGAGTACTATTACGGGACGGAGATGTGTGGTATTTTTCTTCTTTATCTCCCGGCCTGGGCTTCAGCTAATAGAATATTTAAGACAGTGCGTTTTGCCTGGGAGCATTTCAGCCACGAGATACAGTACGAAGATTACTTTACTGTCATCATGTCTTCCGCTTGACCTGCTCTGATGAATGGATCAAGCGGGAGTTCGATGAATTGATAAAGCGAGAGCTCGAAAGCGCACGAACCGCACCCGTGGTTCCAAATCCTCTTGTGGAAGAACTGATAACTTTGAAATGCCCATTATGCCGAACAGCATGTATGGCTACGACTTCGCTGGGCAGCACCAGCGCCGTCTGGGGGTATCAGGCCATCCTCGGCGCTGCGCTCGCTTTCATCCTCAATGCAGTGGTGGCAAGTGTACAACTGAGTGCTCCTCCAGAATGGATGTAAGTGAACGTCCCGCACATCTAGATGACTCGAGGACTCATCAGACCAAATTGAAGTTCCATCACCAGCGGCCTCCTCACCAGAATCAGGTCGCTTGCGGTAACGCTTGGTGTGGCTGTTTGTAAGCAGATCTCTTTCTTTCCAAGACCGATTTAATTACCAGGCTGTTAACCGTGAATTTAGACACTGCCATCTATCACTCGAGAATTACTAGTCTTTTGACGAGCAAGATCTCCAAAGCGGCTTTGCACAATGGACTGCCCGAGTCTTCTGTGCCAGCGCTCTTTCTAGGCTTGTCAAGCGGTGCTCCTCACCAGCTAGCCTCGATCCCTGGTATCGCGCCGACGATAATCGACGCGGCTGCCCGTGCCCTCAAGGAAGCATATCCGGAGTCGTTCAGGTCTGTTTGGATTGCCGCTTCTTGCCTGGCTGCTTGTGGTCTCATAGGGAGGTTCACACGCACAAGGTTTACAGGGTCGCCGGCCAATACTAGGAATCAGTTTCTATGTTCCTCGCCAACCCCACCAAGGATCTCAACAACCACATCGACAATCCTGCCGAGTCTGAGGAGGCTCTGTATGGCGAGAAATGAGAGTCAATAGAGCAGCGGATTATCACAACGCCCATTTCACCACAGGGTGGGCCGACGCAGCGCCAGAATATTGTACAAGACCGTGGTCTCTTTGTCGGCATAGTCTTAGATACTTTGTGTCCAAAATATTTATCTGCTTCATGGCATATGTCTCATAATCAAACCCAGTGAGTAAAATATAGGTATTCAGTCGAAGGCCCCTGGTTTAGCTGCCTAGATAGGCATCGACAAGACAAGCTCATCGAAAGCTACAAGTTTGATCTGAGCAAGACTCGATAGAACTTGCATTGGCATTCATTCAACATAATAACACTAACTCGAAGCGAAGAACTTCTAGATCAAGGCCCGTCGATGAATCCAGGGCAAGCTGGTTAATCTCCTACCCATTGCTTCCTTGAGATATTGACCGTACGGCCCCCACTATCCTCGATCCAAGCACCCTGAAGAGGGAAAATATCAGTCTAATATTGATGCTAACATTCGAGCGAAGTTCACGAAAGATCCAGGCCATGCTCAACTGGAAATGCTGCTATATCTACTGGAGGCTAGCACGTACCTTGGAGCCCGACGCTGCCGCCTTCACCACAACCTGGTCATGGATTGCGGCTTCGCGGCTTCCGATCGGTGCTGAGACAAACAATTGCCTGCCGTTCTCTCTATTGGTGATATTGTACGTGGTGTGCGTGTCAGATTGATGCCGAAAGCCCGACTGCTGAGAGGTCCTGCTGTTGGTGCTCATCGACCTGGAAATGCTGCCGCCGGAACCACCCCGGGCGGAGGTCATTGCCATCGATGCTGCGCGGACGCTTGCGGTCGCGGCAGGCCTCATGGGAGCCGCTGACACAAGTGGTGTACGGGTGTAGTAGTCGTCTTCGAC
>Ga0105239_10001760_pt1 | contig 28533 bp, 23 predicted proteins | sample KBSC44metaG_FD_92761 | JGI IMG/M metagenome (GOLD analysis project Ga0105239, IMG submission 92761) | Corn rhizosphere microbial communities from Kellogg Biological Station, Michigan, USA - KBS C4-4 metaG | ecosystem: Host-associated > Plants > Roots > Rhizosphere > Soil | place: Michigan, USA...
GCCACCGGCCGCGGCGTGGAGGACCGGCACGCGGCCTACCGCGCGCTCATCCGCGAAAGGCTCAATCAGCCGATGCGTTGAAGTCCTACATTGACGCGGTTGAAGTAGCGTTCGGAGCAGACGTTGATTTCGGGCAATCGGTTAAATTCTACGAAGCCGAGCCTATCGCACCCGGGCGTTACAGCCGGCCTCAGGTCGTCAGAGCCGAGCGCCACGTTGTGGCGGGCAATCCCGATCAAAAGCACATTTCGGCCAGCCTTGTAGAGCGCCAGAACCTGACCATGCGTATGTCCATGCGTCGGTTCACGAGGCTGACGAATGCCTTCTCAAAGAAGGCTGAGAACCATCGTGCGGCAGTGGCCCTCCACTTCGCGCACTATAATTTCGTGCGCCAGCACAAGACCCTCCGCGTTACGCCCGCGATGGCGGCGGGGATCGAAAACCGGCTATGGTCGCTGCATGAGCTGGTGGAGCAAACTTCGCGGTAACGGCGGCCCCAAAATTGAGCCGCATCCCGGCGAAATTGAAGAAGCGGCGCGTAACCCCAATGGATGGGTTTACAGGATCGCGGGCAGCATTGGTGACCCCAACGGCAAAGTGCCACCCGAGGCCATTATCGGCGCGTGGCAAGTAGATGCCGAAGGAAAAATCACGGGCGAGTTCATCGAGAATGCGAGATACGACATAGCAAAATGGCCAATGAGAAAATCAAATTAGGACCCTACCGAACAATGCTCCTGCTTGTCTGGTAGGTTTGCTTGTATTTCGCTGGTACAGAAAGACTGAGTTTGCAGAAAGTTATTTATATTCAATTCATTGAGATGGTAAGTCTGGTCTTCTTCTGGGCACCAGCTGGCATTCACGGCCTTCCACCAAAAACAAAAAAGTCAATAAAATCAAAGAATGACGGTCGTGGGCGGTCGCCTGTGTGGGGGCTAGTACGCTGCGAAATTGAAGCCGCTGCAGACGGCGCACAGGCAAGGAGTGAGGTATGGGATTGTTCGATAATCTTGAGAGCCAGGCGGACGCAATTGCCGCAAAAGTCGGTATCTCTGCCGATCAGGTGAGAGCCATCAGCAACACGGTGCAAGCCAACCTGACCAGCAGCGAAGGCAATCCTGCGGCCGCTCTTGAAGCGGCGGCTGCTCAGCACGGCGTATCGGTCAGCACCATTCAAGAAATACTCAATCACGGTGGCGGACTTGAAAGCGAACTTGGCGACTTCGCAGGCAGTCTTTTCAAGCCGGGGATTTAATAGAGTAATCCCTCGCGAACAACGGCCACTCCGCGCTCAGTGTGATTTTAAGAATAAAGACCGCGCGTAATACCGTTGTCGGTGAGCACGGCGTGGATTTTGTAGCAAACGGCTTTGATAGAGCTTTTGAGGAAGTCCGAAGCCGTATGTCGCTTGGCCTTCTCTTGCAACTCCGCTAGGCGAACTTCGATGTCCGACCGATGGCGGCGAACAGATATCCGCTTCTCATCATAATTTATTAGGCACGCAACGCCCGTACGTTGCGCACGCTATCCAACCAATCCCGAATTTCGTCGGACGTTTCAATGCATTCCGCAAGAAGTGTGGCTGCAAGCGTGTTGGCCAGGGCAATTTCTCCTTTGCGGCATGCGGTGTTGAGGATTCGAGCAATTGAGCAGGCGCGCTCCGCCCCGATGTTTCCAGACGTACTAACGATGACATGCGATGCTCGTTCGATGTCCGGCAAATTTTCGCTCGTCACTTCGCGCCGAATGACCTCCAAATGGCGGTCCGTATCGAGCAAATAAAGACAAAGTAGATCGCGGACGTTCTCAAGCGGCAACACGGAAAGCAGGCTGTCGATTTTGTAGGGCGAGAGAGCTGGAAGCTCTAGTGCACGAGCGGTTTCTTCGGCATTCGAAGCCTCCAGGCGGACGTCCGAACTCAAAAACTCCCCAGGCGGCAAATTTGCCGAGACATTTTTGGCAACCTTCACAAGTTCTGCAAACAATGCCTGTGGCCGTATGGGCTTGGAAACATACGCGTTCATGCCTGCAGCAATATATTCTTGTGCGGCGCCGCTCATGGCGTTTGCCGTCAACGCGATAATGGGTATTTTATTCTTGTCGCCCGAAAGCGCCCGGATTTGCCTGGTTGCTTCAACACCGTCAAGTTCCGGCATCTGCACGTCCATAAGCACCACGTCGAACGACTTTGCGCGTACTGCTTCGACAGCCTGGTTACCGTTTTCCACGACTTCCACCGCGTGGCCAGCCTTCTGCAGCAATGCCACCGCAAACACCTGGTTTATTCTGTTGTCCTCGGCAAGAAGAATGCGCAAGGGTCGATACGGTGAACGCACGGTCCTTTCTTGGCCATCCTCGACAAGGGGCGACGCGCCGATTTCATTTGAATTCGAGGTGTATATTTGAACGAGGCAATCCATAAGTTCGTGCTGGCGAACCGGCTTATCGATTTTCGCATCGAAGAGTTTGACTGTAGATTTTTCAACGCCGTGCGTTCCAGCCGAAGATACCAGCACCAGCTTGGTGTCACCGAACAGCGGATTGGCGCGAATGCGGGCCGCGAGTTCAGCTCCAGAGACACCCGGCATCATCTGGTCGAGGAATACAACATCGTAAGGCTTGCCGCGATGCCACGCACGCTCCAGTTCGGCAAATCCTTCAAACGCGTCGTGCGCGCCTTTGCTTTGTATCCCGTAGGTGCCTAGCTGCCGCCCCAATATCTCACGGTTCATATCGATGTCGTCTACCACGAGCACGTTCAACAGCTTCAGATGAGCAGGAAGGTTGCGAAAGTGCGGCAATTCTGCAGAAGACTTTGCAAGTACGACCTGGAACCAGAACAGGCTGCCGCTACCGGATTCGGCAACGCCAATCTCGCCCCCCATCAATTCGACGAGCTGTTTGCAGATGGCAAGGCCTAGGCCGGTCCCTCCGAACCGCCGGGTCACGGAGCTATCGGCCTGAGTGAACTTTTGAAACAGGCGCCCGCGGACTGCTTCCGACATGCCTATGCCGGAATCTTTCACCTCGAAGCGAAGATTGGTGCCGCCCGACAGGGCTTCAATGCCGCGGTTGGCACTAACCTGGACGCTCACGCCTCCCCGTTCGGTGAACTTGATGGCATTGCCGATCAGGTTGAGCAGCACCTGGCGAAGCCGCGGGCCATCTCCTCGATACGTTCCGACCGCCTCGGGCGCGATAAAGACGGCAAGGTCGAGTTGCTTTTCGCGCGCCTTGCCAGTCATCAACGCGACGGCACTTTCCACTGTGCTGACCATATCGAAGTCGAGGCACTCTAGTTCAAATTTTCCAGCCTCAAGCTTTGAGACATCGAGGATGTCGTTGACGAGCGCGAGCAGAGCTTCGCCGGATTCTCTGACGACTCCGGCATAGTTGCGCTGCTCGGGGCTTAGTGGCGTATCGAGCAATAAACCGGTCATTCCCAAAACGCCGTTCATGGGCGTACGAATTTCATGGCTCATGTTTGCCAGGAAATCGGATTTTGCCTTGTTGCCCGCGTCGGCCAAATCCTTGGCTGTTACAAGTTCGAGCCGAGCCTGCTCCAACTCTTGGACGTAGATGCGAAGTCTTTTCGTTTCGTCTGTGGCCAGCCTCGCAAACCGCATGTCGACCAGCGCGCCAACCAGGCCCAGAGCGAGGACGAGAAATGCGATCGCTGCAACTGCAATAGCCAATGCAGTCGGGGACGCTCCTACTTCCGGCGCCGCGATTAGCGGATCGTAATGGTAGGAGACGGCCGACATCGCGGTAAAATGCATGGCGCAGATGGCCAACGTAAATATGCCAGCGGCCCCTACGGAGCGGATCATCGAGGTGTTTCTCAGGGCTAACTTCATGGCGGCCGCCATGAGCCCAATACCAAGCACGACAGAGATGGCAACATATTCAGGGTCCCACACGGGGCGAGCTGAAATGTTGATAGCCGAGATGCCTGTGAAGTGCATCGCGATGACCGCAATGCCCAGGATCGCACCCCCGGTAACCGGTCCTATCCGGCTAAAAGAAACGGCAAAACCAAGACCCGACAGAACGACTGCAATGATGCATGATAGTAGAGTCAGTGCGACATCGTATTGAACGGCAAAGCCAGGTTGGTAAGCCAGCATTGCTACAAAATGCGTGGCCCAAATTCCGCACCCGCCCACCACTCCCGCTGCGACGAGCCAACCCCATCTCGCTCGGCCTGACGCCGAACCAGCCCTTCCGCTCATGCTTATCGAGGTCACAGAGGCAAAGAAACACAAGACCGCCGCGAGAGCGACGAGCCTTAGATCGTGCTGTCCGGTAATGCAGCCAAATACGTGTAACATGGCGATATTACTACCGCTCAGCTAGTTAATCGCTGGCTTCTGATTTGATGAGAAAGCTCCCGAATACTTCGCGTTTATGAGGTGTGTTCTCGAGAGTTCCGTGTGTTTAACGCCCGTTTCAGCGGTTTCAGGCAGTTTTTGGGATGCGCGACGGCGCATCTCGATGAACCAAATTTATTTGGCACACAACCGCGCTTCGGCATTGAACGCAATTGATCTCCAGCGTGTATTCGGAGTGGGTCTTGTGGAAGCGGACGTCGATCCGACCTTGGCGAGGCGGCCACGGACACGAGTGCGAAGGCATACGAAGCGCGGTCGCGCTCACTTGCGATAGCTCGAGCGTTCCGCGTGTGGCTAGTGAATGACGTGCGGGTCACAGCGATTGAGCGCGCCACCAGAATCACGGAACCGACGCCTACGCGTCGTCTATGGACACTCTTGGTCGCGGGAGAGGGCGGCCCTATGCTGGGCGCGAAGATCGGGCGAGATACATGACCAGCTTCGCAACGACCAGGCTCGCAAGCGGGGGGCGCAGCCAACCGCTCGAATTCGATTGGAACGTCCGCTTCACAAGGCCCGCGACCATTCAAGCGTACGCCTATTGGCGATCTTGCCGCGGCGACCGGCCGATGCCGCGACGCGAGGATCTCGATCCCCGCGCCATGCGCGGATTCTCGCCGCATGTCGGCTTGATTGAAATCCGCCAGGACCTGGCGCCGCACACGGAATATTTTATCCGCCGCGCCGGCGGAAAGTGGGAAGACGTCTACGGCCCGATCACGGGACGCTACATCCACGAATTCCTGCCGCCGGAGATCGAGCCGAGCTGGCGTGCGGTATTTGACACCGTGCGGGAAAGGATGGCGCCGGTTCGCGTGAGGACCGGCATCGATTTTCAGAACAAGACGTGGCTGACGACGGAAATGCTCGTCGCACCGCTAGGCACCCAAGAGCGCATCACGATGCTCTTCATGACTTTCGTGGCATGGAGCACAGCCGAGTTTTCGGGGGAGACCGGCCTGAGCTGACCATCTGGGAAAGCACTCCCGAAAAGCGAAACGGCAGACAGCTCGGCCTGACAACACGTTCCCCGGAACGGTGCTCGCCGGCGGTTCGCAGCAGACGGCCGCGATCGGCGCGTCGCGGTCGCCGCGATAAACCGCGTGGCGTTTCAAAATAGCGGAAGCGCGTCGCTGCTACCGGAAGCGTTCCACTCCTCGTCAATACACCACGGCATCCCCGCAAGTGAACCCCCAGCGGGCGGGGGCATCGCTGGGGGCTAATCGCCATGGACCTGACCGAGTCCCCCAATACGGGTGTTGGGGAAGGCCTACGGTGCCGCGAGCTTACCCGAAATCGAACCCCAAAACTGTATCGTTTTGCACAGTTCAGGACTCGCAACCTTGATAGCTTTGGCGTACACGCCGCTGGACAGGGAACAAATCGCGCATTCGGCTATCTTCCGTGAAGCGGCCGAAAATCCCCGCTCTCATTCTGGCCGCATGGCCGTTCATCACTTAGTTTACCGAAAGCATCTTCAAGGAAGACAAAGTGACCGTCGAGCGGGAGCAGGCAGCGCACGACGCGCGGGGCGGCGATTGGAATAACGAAGTATTTCCTGCAATCCGCGATCTGCGCGCGCTTCTTGCACCGTGCGGGGTGCCGCAAGGCGATCGGAACAGCGATAGGGCGCGCTTGTCGAAGTTCTCATGGGAAAGCGAAGTATCTCGTTGAGCAATTCAGATGCACAGGTTGTGATCATCACGGGAGGCTCGTCGGGCATTGGCCGATGCACCGCTGCCCTATTCGCGCGGCGCGGCTGGAAGGTTGGGCTCATCGCGAGGGGAGCGGAGGGGCTTGCGGCGTCACTGCGGGATGTGGAGGCGTTTGGAGGATCCGCTGCCATCGCTCAAGCCGACGTCGCAGATAGCAGTGCCCTCGCAGAGGCCGCGGATGCGATCGTAACGGCACTCGGTCCCATGGATGTATGGATCAACTGCGCTGGCAACGGCGTCTATGGCCGGTTTATCGATGTGCCCGAACGAGAATTCGAGCGCGTGACGGAGGTGACCTATCATGGCGCTGTCAACGGCACGCGCGTGGCGCTTGCCGCCATGCGCCCGCGCGATGCAGGCAGCATCGTCAATGTCTGCTCTGCTATCGCCTTTCACGGGCTGCCGTTGATGTCTTCCTACGCGGGTGCGAAGGCGGCCGTTCGCGCCTTCGGTCAAGCCGTTCAGGGAGAGCTGCGGCTTGAACGAAGTCGCATCAAGATCAGCACGGTGTTCCCGCCCGCAGTCAACACGCCGTTTTTTAGTCACGCTGTGAGCCATATGGGTTGGCCCGCGCGTCCCGCGTGGCCAGTTTACCAGCCGGAGGTGATCGCCCAGGGGATTTGGCAGGCTATAGAGAGTGGGCGGCCAGAGATGACGATCAGTGGCACAGCCGCGACATTCTCTCTGGCGACCCGAATTGCACCGAGCGTGATCGCCTGGTGCATGTCACGGTTTGGAATCGAGCGGCAACTGAGTCGGGATAGCGAAGCGTGCCGGTTGCAGGAGCCGACATTGTTCGCACCGGCGCGGCGCGTATTCGACGTCCGCGGTCCGTTCAATAAGGGGGCGAGAGCGCGAAGCATGCATCTCTTGCTCGAGAAGCAGCTCACGACTTTAAGGAAAGTATTTAAGCTCGGCTGGACTGCGCGGGCTTTGCCGTCAAACGCTCGGTTGCAGCCCACACACGTTCGGCCAAAACCGGATCGAGAGCCCGGTGGTTCGGCGGAGCCGCTCGTCGGTTCTTGAGATAGAGGCCGCTCACCGTGGCCATTTCTGGGGCGAGTGCTGCGTACAGCGCCGTATTGGCACCTTGTTCTTCGCTCAAGGCGAAAGGCGCCATTCCTCGCCAAACGAGTCCGATGATGCCGCCGGTTCGCACCAGTCCGGTTGCGACCAGACCTGGATGAACAATGTTGGCGACCACGCCTGTTCCCTCTAGCCGTTTGGCGAGCGCGAAGGTCGTCATCATCAGTGCGAGTTTGGACTGGCCGTAGGCACGCACCATTGTCCAATTTCGGCCGAGCGCAAGGCGATCGGGATCGATGCTTGCACGATCCGACGTGGATGAGCCGATGTTGATGATCCGCGACGGCGCACCCGCGCGCAACGTCCCGAGGAGGCCATTCGTCAAAACAAAAGGGGAGAGCAAGTTCGTGGCGAGCACGCGCTCATGCCCCTCCGTTGTGATGACCGGCTTGGCGTCGAATATCCCGGCGTTGTTCACCAGCACATCGATGGTGGGATGGCGCGATGCGATGCATTCACTGGCATCGCGTGTCGCGTGCAGCAGTGACAGGTCGGCAACGATCACTTCTAGACTAACGTGCGGAACGTATTGCGCAATCCAGATCTGCACCGCCTCAGCACGAGCGCGGTCACGCGCGATCATGACAACGTGATAATTCGCGAGCGCCAATCCCCGCGCAATCCAGCGGCCAATGCCTCCGGTCGCACCTGTGACAACTGCAATGGGCTGTTTGGAACCGATGATGGAATACTCTGCAAATTCCTTCGGCAGACGGACCTTGCCTGCAACTCTAACAGCAAGCCCACGGGTTAAACAATTGATGCGAGTGAGCGGAGCGGCCTCGCACAGCGTTCTTGGTTTGCCTTCTGCTGAGAACTGGAGCGGCATTAGATTTCGATCAGTCCCTGCTTGATGGCGATTGTAACGGCATGCGTCCGGTCGCTGACCCCCAATTTTGAAAAGATACTTTTCATGTAGGCCTTCACGGTGTCTTCGGATACGGAAAGCAGTTGCCCGACTTCCTTGTTGGCGCGGCCGACCGCAACCAGCTTGAGTATTTCCACCTCACGATCGCTGAGTCTCTATCGTGGCGTCTAAGCAAGCCGAAGGAGATTCTCCATGACGCCACCATTCGTGACACTGGCCGCTGCCGCGTCCATCTTTTGTGCGTCTGCCGCGATGGCGCAGCAGCCGGGAATCCGGCGCGTCGATCTCCAGCGGCACGATCTCGGCGTCCCCGGACGCGAGGTCGTCCAGGTACGCGTCGAGTTCGATCCGGGTTCTGTCTTTCCCAGGCATCGGCACCCGGGCGAAGAGATCATCTACATCCTTGAAGGCGCGCTGGAATATCAGATCGAGGGCAAGCCGGCGGCGGTCTACAAGGCGGGCGATGCCCTCATGATTCCCGCCGGAACGATACACTCCGTGAGGAACCTCGGCCGCGATAGAGCCGCAGAACTCGCCACATATGTCGTCGAGAAGGGCAAGCCGTTGCTTGAGTTGGTTGAATGAACAGAGGCCGTCACCGATCAAAGTGAAACGCTAATGATGCGCTTCGCCAAGCTCAAACCCGTTCTGCGCAAAGCGGCCGCAAGAACCGACGCCACCATCGCCCACGCCGTAACCACCTTCAATCAGGCAGAATGCGCAAACTATCTTCGACATGCCGGATAACTACTTCCAGCCCAGACTGAACACCACGCCATTGTCGCCGGCACCGCCATAGGCAGCGGCGCCGTAAAGCTTGCCACGCCTTCTGGCCAGTTTGCTGACCGACGTCGAACCATCGGTCCCGGTAAACCTGTGCAGAACCGTTTCGGTTTTGCCGGCGATATCCACTTTGTAGATCGTGCCAAAGTTATTGGAATCCCCGCCGGAGCTCGTCGCGCCATACAGCGCATCCTTTATGAGAAGGATATCGCCTTGTGGGCTCGCGCCATCGGTCCCGCCGGCAAAGCTGTAGAGTGTGGTCGAGGTTCCGTTCCGCGCCAGGCTGAAGACGGTGCCGGCACTGTGCGCTCCGCCATTCGTGGCCGTGCCGTAGAGCGTGCCATTCTTGCCGCGCGCGAGCCCGCCGACGGGATTGGCTCCGTCGTTTCCACCTGTGAAGCTGTAAAGGGTAGTGAAGCGTCCGTCAGACTGGATTTCGAACACGGTGCCGTTGTTGTCGTTCCCGCCACCTTCAGTCGTGCCGTAAATGTTGCCGGCGCGGTCCTGAATCAGGCTGCATTCCGGATACGCGCCGTCGGTGCCGGCAAAGGTATGCAGCACTTTGAACTTGCCATTCGCCGTGTATTCGAAAACTTCGCCCTCGTTGTTGGGCCCGCCATTGGTGGTGATCCCGAAAAGGTTGCCCGCAGTGTCGCGGAGCAGCTGTCCGACCGGTTGGCTACCGTCAGTGAAATCGAAATTGTGCAGCACCTTATATTTGCCGTCCGCACCATATTCCCAGATGGTGCCGCAGCCGCCGTCGCAATTGATGCTGCCCCCGCCGCCGTTTGTCGTGCCGTAAATATTCCCGGACGTGTCGATCGCCGGCTGCGATCTGGGGAATGCGCCGTCGTTTCCATTGCCGAAGGAGCGCACGATCGTCTCGGTCCCGTCCGGCGCAAATTTGAACAGCGTGCCGAGGCCGTAAGCGCCGCCGACATAAGTGGCGCCAACCATGTCGCCCGCGCCATCGAAGGTCACGCCAACGAGGGGATAGGCGCCGTCGCCAGGGGCACCGGCGAAATCGTGAATCACGGTGAAGCCCTGCTTTGCCCAGGCGGCCGAGGCGAAAACGGCTGACGCCACGACGGAGCCGAGCAGCGCGCCACGGAACACGGCACAATTCGAAAGCATCAGGTCAACTCCTTGAGACGACGAACATCTGGATTGCAATAGCCACGGTGGGGGCGCGGATGCAACGGCCAGCCCGCGCGAGATTTAAATGGACCATTCCAGGTAAGCGCAGGACATGTCGGCCCGTGGAAGTTCGAGCCGGAGTGGTAACTCGCTGGGATCCGATGAGCGATCTCAGAGCGAGGGCAGCGTTTCTTACAGACACTTAATCCACAGGCGCGTCTAGCGTGCGGCCAATAGCCGGCCCAGTGTCACACAGCTGTAACAACCCTCCTTAATAAACGGCTAACCAAAAAAAACCTTCTGGGGGTCTTCAATGCGTCAGAGTTTCGTCCCGCGCCAGCGCGGGGCCGTCGTGCTGCTCACGTCCATGCTCCTCGCCACCACCGCGACCGGAGCGCTGGCAAGCTCCTTCCACGATACGAGCGGCACCGACACGACCGCGAAAACGCTCAACAACGGCGAAACCGGCATCATCGACCTGGGCGCCACGCTGAAGACCAGCAGCAAGGCAATCACCATTGCCGGCACCAATGTGACGATCAACAACGCGGGAACCGTCCAGTCGACCGGCGGGCGCGGGATCGACACCTCGTTCGCCAGCGGCAATTTCAACATCGGCGTGACGAACTCCGGCACGATCACGGCCGCCACTGCCGATGCGTTCCGCATCAATGCGGACAGAGGAAACGGCACGGTCTCGATCACGAATTCCGGCACGATTTCCGAAACCGGCACCGGCGGCAACAACGGGCAGGCGCTCGATTTCGCCAACATCACGTCTTCGACCGGCACGACGACGATCACCAACACGGCAACCGGCGTGATCACCGCAGCGGATGCGGACGCCGTCCGGCCAGGCACCAATGCGACCGTCAACAACTACGGACGGATCCAGTCCTTCGCACCGCCGGGCAGTACCGGCAATGACGGCATCGACTTCCAATCGACCGGCACCGGTGCGGTGAACAATTACGCGGGCGGCCAGATCATCGGTGCCCGCCACGGCATCACCGGCGATCTCCCGGTCACGATCTACAATGAAGGTTCGATCACCGGCCAGGCCGGATCGGGCATCAATTTCGACACCGCGTCCAACACCACCATGTCGGTGACGAACAAGGGCACGATCACGGGCAATGCGGTCTCCAGCGATGGCGACGGCATCGATATCGACGGCCTTGCGACCATCAACAATTACGGAACGATCAAGGCGGTTGGCACCTTTGCCGGCGAGACCAATGAAGCGCTCGCGCTCGGCGGCGGCACGATCAACAACTATGCCGGCGGCGTGATCGACAGCGTCCAGCGTGCGATCACCATCGACGATTCCAATCTCGGCAATTCGTTCGGCCCCACGACGATCTACAACGAAGGCACGATCACTGGCGAAGACGGGGAAGCGATCAAGATCACCAGTACCTACGCCAACACGCTCACGAACAAGGGCACGATCAACGGCAGCATCGTGATGGGTGCCGGCAGCGACACGGTCAATCTCTATACCGGGTCGACAACCGGTGCGCTGGACGGCGGCGCGGGAAGCGACACGATCCATCTGGAGGGTACAGGTACCGGTTCGCTGTCGAACGTGTCGAATTTCGAAAAGCTGAATGTCGACGGCGGCACATGGTCCATCAGCGGCAGCCAGACATATTCCGGCGGCGTGACTGTGGCGAACGGCGCCACCGCGGTGGTGTCAGGGACGCTGACAGGCGATGTGACCAACAACGGCACGGTGTCGGTGCAGGGCGGATCGGCGACCTTTGTCGGAAATTTCGTCAACAACGGCGCCTACCTCAGCGATCCGTCGACGCAGACCTTCACCAATCTGACCGTCAACCAGAACGGCTACATCCACGCCTCGAGCGGTGACGTCTACAAGATCGACGGCAATTTCGAGAACCACAGCGCGAGCCAGCTTTGGAACACCTCGGGTGCAGCGCTCGATTTCGTTGGTGTGGACGGCACTTCGCACACTTTCGATGTCGTGGGCGACGACAACGGCAAGACGCTCAGCGGCAATCGCTTCAGCTGGGAGACGATGGAAGTCGATCTCGGCAACAGCGTGAACATGGCCAATGGCGGTGCGGCGGGTGTGGAAGTGCTGTATGTCGCCGGACTTGTTGGTGCGGTCGTCTCCGGCAACCACATCGCCAACATCCATGGCTTTGCGGGCCTGACGATCTATTACGATCCCAGACTGGCCGTGAACGCGTATCTGCAGGGCCTCAACTACTTCCTGGCCGATGGCGGCCAACTCGTCGCCAACGTCCCAGAACCCGCGAGCATCGCAATCCTTCTCACCGGACTGGGCGCGATGGGCTGGCGCCGCCGCGGCGCGTGCAAAGGCTGAAAGCGAAAACTCTCCCGCGCACTGGAGCGGGAGAGTTCTGTTTATCATGAACGCCAAACAAATTTTTGACATCGCATTCTATGCGATGAAATGCGCGCGCGCGCTAAAGCGACACGATCGCATTCTTTAGCGAATTTCTTAATCCATCATAAGTCTAACGCACGAATAAGGCCGGGAAACAGGCACTCGAAACGGCCTCCTCGCTCATTGTTGTTAACGGCCACCGGCATTTTATGCGCGTGCGGAAGCTGCATTTGGCAGCTCTCCACGGTCGGCCAAATCGGGTGCAAGATGAAAACGAGACGGCATTTTCTGGTGGGCGCTGGCACGTCGGCTTTGGCCGCGCCATCCGCCGTGGCGGCCCTTGGCCGTGGACGGAGCCGCAGCGCAAGAGTGCTTTTCGCCCTGAAGCTCGTGAATGAAGGCAAGACCGCGCTCGACGCCGGCTCGGTGACACAGCTCATCGGCTGTCCGTTTCGCAAAGGCGATCTCGTTGCTGGCGATTGGCCCCAGTTTCAGTTGGCGGACGGAACACCGGTCCCCTGCACCTTGCTCAGTGCCCAGGCGACGACATGGAGCGACGGCTCGCTCAAATTCGTGTCCGCCATGCTGCAGATCCCGGTCGGGGTAGACCGGAAAAAGATGCTGGCCGTCAACGTGCTCTCCGGTGGGTGGCTGCCCACGCCGTCGCCGCGAAGTCTTGCCGATTTCACGCAGGGAATCTCCCCACAGGTTCAGGTGGACGGCCTGGACAATCTTTCGGGCACCTGGGTCATGGACCTCGGCGAAGGCATATCCAAGGAAACCAAGATCACGCAGTACGGAAACGGCGCTGCCGGTGGCGTCTGGCGTGTGCGCGCCAATGCCTATCAGGGGCGCAAGCGGCACAAGCATCTTCTATGCGATTTCTATGTCGCATCGCTCGCAAACCCGGATGGTTCGCTGAAAGGTTTGCGCATCCTCGGCAAGGTGAAGCTGCCCTATTACGACGCCACTTCGACGCTGAACTGGATGTCGTTCCAGCGCTTCCAGCTTTGCCGCGACGGCAGCGGCGCGCTGATCCGCGACTGCTTCGCGGGCAACTTTGGCGAAGCGCGCGGCTATGCGTTCTCATGGGCGTCCGGCGCCACCTTCAACGCCAATCACCGCTACAGCCCCTACGAATACGGCTATTGCACGCGCCTCTCCTCGACCGGCCGGCTGCCGGCCGGCCTCGCGCCGGACACGAGCTATTACACGGGACGGGTCACATCGACGACGATCGGCTTCTCCGCCAATGCCGCCGATCCGGGCAATAACGCGATCTCCGCTCAGGATGGCGGCTCGGGAACGCATACCGCCACGCCTTATCCTTATCTGGCCTATTTCGGCGCGCTGTTTACGGCCGGGCCGTCCGGCATGTGGGATTTCGTGCAGGGCGCGGGAACGGATGCGAGCGATACCTCGCTCCGCTGCCGGATCGAGCAGAAATATTGGCTCTCCACGAAGTTGATCCCGTCTTACGATCTCTCGATCCGTGCAACGAGCAATAGCTCCGCGAGCTACTGGCCGAATTGTTCAGGGCCGGTCACGCGCTATCTGGAACAGACCGGCGAGCGGCCTGACATCGGCATCCTGCCGTCGTGGTATGTGCGTCACTTCCTGACCCAGGCCGCGGTCGACGAACGCGTGGTGCGCGTGACCAGCCTTGTGGGCGGACATTTTTCCGTGGGGCTCGAGAGTTGTCACAACAAGACGATTCCTCCCGTCAACAACGGCCGGGCCAAGGGCGGCGGATACAAAGGCATGCCTGCGCCGAACTATCAGTTCCGCTGGCGTCCCGCGAGTACGCCGGGGCAGGGCTTTCCCTATGGCGACACGACGGATCAGCATGTGCAGATCGCCGGTTTCAACCAGCAGATCTCAAACCACATGCCGCAACTCAATTACTACCCATATCTGTTCACGGGTGAGCCGTGGCATCTCGACATGCTGATCGAGCATGCCAACAGCGCGATCTATCAACGTTATACCCCGACAGGGCAGGCCGAAATCAGCAACTCCGAGTACACGTTGGGCAGCGGTGAACGCAGCCTGAAGGTCGGCAATGCACCGGTGACCTATGGCGATGCCATCGGTTCGGGCGAGCAGAGATCGAATGCGTGGGCGAGTGCGCTGGTGGCGTCCGCTGCCGGGATCTGTCCCGACCTCGACCCGAACTGCGGCTCATACAAGGATTATCTGGGCGACCTGAACGCCAGCACATGGATGGCGGCCTTCAACATTTACAAGGCACTTCCGTCCTATGCGAAGGCCAATGGGCTTTGGCACGTGCCCGACGGCGGCTGGCCCTATATCGATCACTGGCAGATGGCATACTTAGGCGCCGCCGTTGCGCTTGCCGTCAGCGTGACGGAGGACAAGCACGCGCTCCTCGCGCTTGAGGGGCTCGTCAAATGGTTCGACCACGTGGTGGCGGAGTTCGGCGGCTGGAGTGCCGGCGCTTATATGACGCTCATCAAACAGGGCGGCGGGTCTGCTTCTGCCCTCGTTTCCAGCGACAATGGCGTGGCGTTCTATGGACCTACTATCCAGTGGCAATCCGGCGGCCGCTTCTTGTTCCTGCCGTTCTCGAACTACGTTCCTTCCAATGGCGACAGGGTCATCTTTGGAGACTCCGTATCAGGCATGGGGCAAACCGCGCCTGCTGGCTTCCTGAAGTACACTCCGTATTATTTTGTTAATCTCAGCGGGACGCAGTTCGACCTCGCGGCGTCGCCCGGCGGATCAGCCATCCCGGTGACGGACTCCTACAACGGCAGCAACGGGTTCTTCATCGTCGCGACGAAGCCCCCCTCGACCGGCAGCATTTCCGGCATCGGCTCTCCGACAAGCTACAACACCGAGGTGGTGGGCATGTTGAACTATGCGATCGCCGTCGGCGCGCCGGTTCTGAGCAAAACCATTTCGGACCTTACCGGGCGCAATCAGGCCGCAGGGCTTAATCTGACGACCGACCCAAAATGGGGAATGAAAAGCAAGTTCGGATAATTACGAGGCGGCAACGGCTTGTTGTTCCAGAGAAGGCAAAGCCGGTGTCTTGTGATGCGTTTCTTTGAGAAAGCCGTCGAACATCACCAGCGACCATAGCGCTTTGCTATGGTCGCGCTCTCCCGCGTCGTGGGACGTCTGAAGGCCCTTTAGAACGTCTAAGTCGAACAGGCCGCACTCGGCCATTTCCGGACTTAGGATGGCATCGCGCGCGATTTGCGCGCCACGGCCGCGGAAGAAGTCGCGCAACGGCGTCGCGAATCCGGTTTTGCGCCGGTAGAGGTTTTCGTGCGGAACCCGCGGCTCGAGCGCCTTTTTCAGAATGTATTTCCCTTCGGTGCCGCGCAGCTTCAGGTCACGCGGCAGGCTGGCCGCCCAGCCGACGAATTCATGGTCCAGCATCGGCACGCGCACTTCCAGCGAGACGGCCATCGCGGCGCGGTCGACCTTGGTCAGAATGTCGCCGGGCAGGTAGGTCAGGCAGTCCACGAATTGCGCCTGTGCCACGGCGTCGTCCGTATCCGCTTCGCGCATCGTGTCCGCAATCAGATCCACCGGATGGTGTTCGCCCAGTTCCTTGCGCATTGCGGGCGAATAGAGGCGGCTGCGAAGATCGTCCTGGATTTTGCAGACCGTCCGGAAATAGCCGCCGGCCGAGTTAAGCGCGAGCTCCTGCAACGTGTATTTCGCGCGCAGCCAGCGTGGCGCCCAATCGAGTTTGGGATAGAGGCCGCCAAGAAGGCCGAAAGCGCCGGAACGAAATCCATCCGGGAGGCGGCGGCGCCATTTCTCGGCGGCGGCGTGCCAGTAGTACCGCCGGTAGCCCGCGAACATTTCGTCGCCGGCATCGCCTGACAGTGCAACCGTCACGCGCGAGCGCGCAAGCTTGCAGACATGATAGGTGGGCACCGAGGAATCGTCGGCAAACGGTTCGTCGAATATCGCGGCCTGCCGGCGGTATTCGACCAGTGGATTTGCATCCGCGACCAGCTCGTGATGATCGGTGCGATACAGGTCTGCCACGCGCCGCGCCGCTGCAAGCTCGTCGGTACCGCCTTCGCCGAATCCCAGCGCAAAGGTTTTGACCGTGCCGCCCTGCTGCGCCATGGACGCGACGATGCCACTGGAGTCGACACCCCCGGACAGGAATGCACCAAGCGGAACTTCGGACATGAGGCGAATGCGGGTGCTTTCGTCGAGCTTGGCAAGCAGCATCTCCGCCGCCTCGCGCTCGTTCGACGGACGTTCGGCAAAGCTCGGGCGCCAGTATCGAACCGGTGCCGGCAAAGGCTTTCCACGCTCGATTTCAAGCGTGTGCCCAGGCGGAAGTTTGTAAATGCCTTTGTAGATCGTTTGCGGGTCGGGCACGTAGCCAAACGCCAGATAGTTGTCGATCGCTGCGGGATCGAGCGTGCGTTGGAACTGCGGATGGGCGAGCAGCGCCTTCAGTTCCGAGCCGAAAAGCAGGAAGCGACCGCCGACAATGCCGTAGTACAGGGGCTTCTTGCCGAGCCGGTCGCGCGCGAGAAACAGCTTCTGCTGGCCGCGGTCGAAGATCGCGTAGGCGAACATTCCGCGAAAGCGGAGAACGCTCCCGCTCCCCCATTCCTCCCAGCCATGGACAACCGTTTCGGTATCGCAATGGGTGCGGAAGCTGTGTCCGGCTGCGCGCAGTTCGGCAACGAGGTCCTGATAGTTGTAGATCTCGCCGTTATAGATCAGCGCAACGTTGTCATCTTCATTGAAGATCGGTTGCTGGCCGCCGGCCACGTCGATGATGGAGAGGCGGCGATGCGCGAAGCCGACACCGGGTGCAAAGAAATACCCGTCGCCATCCGGGCCGCGGTGACGAATGGCATCGCCCATGCGCCGCACGAGTGCCTTGTCGATCTCGGTCGTGCCCGCCAGATCGAAGATGCCCGCGATGCCGCACACTCAGCTTTTCTCCTCGATGTTGGGAGCCTCTGCACGGTCTTCCGGTGCCTGCAGGTCGAGCTGCAACGAGACCAGTTCCTCGCGCATCAGCGCCGCCGGCAGTTCGCGCTCCTTGTCTCTGGGCGCCGGTGCTTCGCGTGCACGGTCCGCCGACAACGCCGAGATTTTGGCATCGAGATCGGCGCGGATATCCTCTAGTCGCGCCGAAAGCGTTTCCACGGTTTCCGCAAGCTGATTATTCTTGGGCGCAGGTGCGGGAACTTCGCGCGCACGGTCAGCCGAAAGGGCGGAGATCTTGGCATCGAGACCAGCGTGGGTTTCCTCCAGCCGCGCCGAAAGCGCGTCCACGGTTTCCGCAAGCTGACGGTTGCGGGCCTTGATGCTGCGCAATCGCGAAAACAGCGAAACGATCGCAATTCCGGCGAGGCCGGTCAGGATGGCCAAAATGCCTGCAAAGATAGAGCGCGGGCTCTTATCGGCAAGAAAGGTGAATTGGTCCCAGGCCGCGCTCAGATAATCATTGGCAGAACTGATCATAATTGCCCCAAAAGTCCGTCAGCTCTGCAAAAAGCGCCGGCGATCGCGTTCCAGACACAGCGCCGTCAATCGTCCGGTGATGTACACGCCGGTATCCACGCCAATGCGGTTGGGCCGCTGAACCGGCTCGGGATAGGGCGTGTGGCCGTGCACGATGATCTTGCCGTGCTTCTCATCCGACAGCAGGAACTCCTCGCGTATCCACATGAGGTCGTGATCGGTTTGCCGCGCGAGCGCAACGCCGGGCCGCACACCGGCGTGCACGAAGTGGTAATCGCCGATCGTGACCGACGGAACGAGGCTTGCGAAGAATTGCCGGTGGCGGACGGGCAGGGCGGCGGCGAAACGATTTCGCGCCTCTCTCACTTCCGAAATTTTGGACAGTGCCGGCGGCATCACCCCGTAACTCAACAATGTTTCATCGGCACCGAAGCGCTGCCACACAGGATAGTCGAACGGATCGTCGAGAAAATCGAGCAGCGCCTGTTCGTGATTGCCGCGAACGAAATGCGCGTGGACGGTCTCGGGCAATCCGAGAAGCAAATCGATGACGCCACGCGAGTCCGGACCCCGGTCGACATAATCGCCGACAAATACGATGTCCGTCTTGCCCTTCCACGCCTCCGCTTCTGCGAGGATTTTACCCAGCAAGCGACGCAGCTTCTCGCTGTGGCCGTGAATGTCGCCGACGGCATAGACCCGCCTGCCTGCCGGAACCGATGGCTGCTTTTCGCGCCTACCGAAGTTCCAGAAACGCTTTTTGGGAGACTGCGCGGCAGCGCGCGCTGCCGGCTCCGGTTTGGGTTGCGAGCCCAATTCCGGCGTCCATTCGCGAGCGGTATGCAGGTCCCTCATCGGCCGGGTTTAGCATGGCCCCGGAGGACGCGCCTATCCCTGCAGAGCGGAGACGGACCGGTAATTTAAGCCATGCGTTAACGGGCGCGGAGCCCGAGCTCCGCACCCGAATTCGCGAGTGCTGAATCTTACCGTGTCAGAAGCGCCAGAGTCTGGTCGTTCGGTCCGACGCCCATGAATGCGAGCTGCAGGCATGCCTGAAACTGGTCCGGCGTCGTGGTGTTGTTGATGCAGTTCGAAAACAGCGGCCAACGCGCATCCGCACGCAGCGGATCAGCGGACGCCTTCGCATCGCTCGCCGGCACGGTGGTTGTCACGGCAGCGACCTGCGTGTTTGCAGTCATCGTCGTGCCGGTGACGGTTTCGTCTGCGAAAGTGCTTGTCGAACCTGCGATCAGCATGCAGGCCGTTACCATTCCCAATGTGCGACCCATGTTGGTCTCCCTTTTTAAGGTTCACGGTTGCAGGTTTGCACAAGGGATATTTGGAAACGGTTAAAGCCGGAACCAGGCGGGAGACCGAAATGTTTTTTTCACTTCTCGTTAGGAGTTGGGCTCTTGTTTGCAGCGGATCGCGATGAAGATTGCGTCTGACTTTCCAGACCACGCATCGCCAAAAGACCGGTTGTATTCTCGGCCGGCGATTTCCTGTCGTTGCGAATGAACCAGCGGATGACGACGAAGATCGCCACGATGGAAATCGCGTAATAGATTCCGCTCATCGATTAATTCTTTCGCGGCACAATGGCCCAGTCGGGGTAGTCGGAAAAATTTGGCTTCGTCGGCCGCGACTGAAACAACCGCCACGCCGCGTCCGCACCGGGAACACCGCCATCGACCGCCGCCGCCAACGCGGGCTGCATATAGGCCGTATAGCCATCGGCTGAGGTGGGTTCGGCCACCATATCTCCGGCCTGTGGAAGGCCTAATGCTGCAGCCAGTTCGGAGCTTCCACATTTCAGCGTGCGATCCGGCGGCTGACGCTTGAGCTGGGTTGGAAGGCTCGCGTCGTAGACTTGCGCAAAGTTTGCATAGAGGGCCGCCTTCGCGCTCGGCCGCACGCGCAGGGTATAAGCGGCGGCAAGCGCCGGGCAGAAGCCGGGCGCCGTCATACGGCCGACCGCGAACTTGCCTTTCCACCGGAGCAACGCCGAGGCGTCGACGTCGCCCAGTCCCTGAATGTAGCCGATGCTCCAGGTGAAAAAATCATCCTGCCAGGGCGCCATCGCCGTGCCGCCATCGTAAGGCGCATCTTGCGGGATGACATGCAGTGCGTTCGCCGATGGGCTTTTCGCGTAGGTGTTGTCGTACCAGGCGATATTGGCCTTGAGCTGCTTCAGAAGCGTCTTTTTCAGCGGATTGTTGTCGGGCGTGATGTAGGCCGCCTGGGCCAGTGTTCTCAGCGACCAGGCCTGTGCGCGCACCTGATCGAACTTGACGAGGCCATCGGCAAAATTGCGATAGATGGGATCGGTGCCCGAGAGATTCCATTCGGCCCAGAACTGCAATTCCTCCAGATAGAAACGATCGCCTGTGATCAGATAAGGCAGGAAATCGAGCGCCGGTTCGTGGGCCGCGTCGGGCGTGAGAGGATCGGTGTAACCGCCAGCGTCGGGCAGCGGCAGTTGATCGGGCCCTCTTCCGACAAGGTTCGAATGGGTGCTGAACTTCGGATAGGCGTCGAGCGTAACGGGCTGATGGTTTTTGAGATTGCGATAGTGCGAGGAGAAGCTCGCTCCGAGATCCGCCGTTGCCAGCGTCACCTCATAGGCACGAGGGTCCATCGTCAGCAGATAGAGCGCTTGCCAATGCGGCAGGGGAGCGATGTCCCACCGGCCGCCCGTTTCCGGCATGTACTTCTCGATGATACTGGACCCCATCGGACTGCGCGGCGCAGCTTCGAATCTGTCAGCCAGTTCGCGTAGCGCGCTGCCCGCGACGTCGATGGAGAGATCGTAATTGGGCACCGCGCGTGCCCTTTCGAGGTAGGGAAGGTTCTGCCGGACATAGGTCGCGACCGGCTCATCCCACCAGAAACCGAAGCGCCAGCGGCTATGGCTCGGCTGTTTGATGCCCGTGCCCGATGCGTAGACCACTTTGCCGTTTGCCTGGATTTGGGCGTCATAAAATGCGGTCCGCGGACCTGGCACGTAAGCCCAATCGTTTTCGACATTGACCTCGACGCGCAACGGCTGTCCGCGTCCGTAGCTGCGAATGCCGAACTGTGCATAGAGATGCGGATCGGCCGCGCCGTTCTTGTCGCGGAAGGGGCCGCTCACCCACCATTCGCTCACCAGCGGTCCCGAGAGCCAGGTTTCCGGTTTGCCACCGGCAAGGAGTTTTCTGGCAGAAGCCACGAGGACCTTGTCCTTGAACTTCAATGTAACGACTGCATCGAAGTCAGCAGGCAACGCTGCGATTGTCACGGCCGGAGCCGGTGGCGGGGCGGAACTTGCGCGCTGCACAAGGACGGTTGTGCGCCCTCCAACCTTCAGATGCGGGATCGACAGCGTGATGACGCCGTGGCGCAGCGATCCATCGGGATGGGTTGCCTTTGCATCCAGTTGGAGCGCGACCGGCTGGCCATTTGCTTGCGCGCTGAGCGACGCGCCTTTTGGCAGGTCGCCGCGCACAAAAACCGATCCGAAGGTCGCCGGGATGTTGCTGTCGTCCTTGCCGTGGTTTTCGACCACGAAGGATACGATGTCCTGCGCCGAGGCCGCGGTCGCGAACGAAAGGGCCGCAGCGAAGCCAATTGTTTTGCGTAAGAAGTGTATTGTCGAAATTCCGGTCATGCTCTTCCCGTCTGAAGCGGGGCTTCCGCTGCTTGGACCGATGCTGGTTGCGGTAACACTGTGCGTTGCGGTTGCTTGGTTTGCGCCCTGACGAGTTCGCCGAGCGGGACGAGCAGCGCAACGCAGAGGATAAAGACGTCGTAATAGGCCATGCTGAGCGCGGCACCACCCACACAAAACGCGATGAGAGACGTTTGAATCATCAAGGCGAGTTGGCTGGCCCAGATAAATTCATCATGCCCGCGCGTGGCTCTGGCAATCCGGCTCGATGTCAGGAAGGCCCCCACGATAATCGCCAGATAGATCAGAAGACCGGGATAGCCGTGCTCACCCAGAACCTGGAAATAGATGCTGTGGGCGGCGTGCGCATCTTCCGTCGGAAAATAGGAATGGAAGATTCCGCCAAGTTGCGGGCCGTAGAACCCGGCGCCAAACGGAAAGTGGTCGTTTGCGTAGTTTGTCGCCACTTGCCAAGCGACGACGCGGCCATGAAACGACGCGTCGTCCTGCGCCGTTTGAATCGTATTGACCCGATCCCAGAATGAATCCGGCATGAATGTGAAAGCAGAAAACGCGAACACGCCGGCGAGCACCAGATAGACTATCTTATTCCGGCTTCTGAGCCACCAGAAGACTGCAAGCGCACCGAGTGCGATAATCGCCCCGCGGGAATAGCTCCCGACAACAGAGACAAGCGTCAACACCATGCCGCCCGCAAGCGTCCAACGCACAAACCGGTTCACACTCTGCAGGCGGAGATAGTTTGCAAGCGGCAAACCCATGAGCAGGGCAAGGGCCAACTGATTGTTGTCCTCGATGATCGAATGGCTCGGCCCAAGCACGTGGTAGTTGCCGCCCGTCGTCACCGTGAAGATCCCGCCCTTCACGCCGTAATAGAAAAGAGAGATCACGATGGCCCAGATGAGCGCGTGAATACGCACGCGATTCGTGGCCATGGTCGCCGCGACAAGGCCAAGCGCGAAAACTTTCCAGGTTCGGCTCCAGAACGGCCACGACCAGTCCGGTGAATACGCGAAGAAGGAGTTGAAGGTCATCCACACCAGAAAGATCAGCATCATCCAGAGAAGGAAATGCGAAGGCGGCACTTTGCGGTCTCGGGAAAGGAGCCAGGCTCCAACGGTTACGATTGCGATGATGAGATTGAGCGGAAGCGCGTTGCTGAAACCATAGGCTTCCTGGTGCGGGTTCTGGATCGTGAACCAGGTCCACAGGATCACGCCCGCGAACGGATAAGCGATCGCAAGCCCGAGGGCTGTGACGATCGCAAAAACAAGAGCATAATCGCGCACGATGCCTCTCAGCCGGGTCGGCGGATATCGCGCAGGAAAAGCCACGCGGCCAGTCTGGACGGGTCCAGCTTGCCGTTGGCGTCTGCGACATCGTGGAGATCGATGGGAATTCGGCCGAGCAAATCGCCGCCGAGCCATCCGGCGTTGCTGGCATTCAGGACCGGATCGCTCGTGAACAGTAGCGGATATCCGGCCGCCCGCGCGGAGTTGACCACGTCAGCGTTGTAGCTGCCATGCGGGAAGGACATCGGCGGAACATCCCGCGAGCCTGTCCAGTCCATAATCAGGTCGCGTGCGCGGAGGAGATCCTTTTTTGCATCTTCTGCAGACAAGGAAGACATCGGCAGGTGTGAGGCACCATGCGCGCCAATGCTGGCGCGGTTGCGCATCAAAACGGCGAGATCGGCCGGGGCCAGCATCATCTGTCCATGGGCCTTTTCTCGCAGCATGGTGCGATAAGGCGCGAGAAGATCGTTGCGCATATTTGCCGGCAAATTGGCGAAGTGCATCAGAAGGGCGTGCGAAAGGTCGATCCCGTTGACCTGCGGTTCGGTCCCGGCAAGGCGCCACAATTGTTCTTCGGTCGCGGCACCGGCGCGCAGCGACCACAAAAGAACTTCCTGCCACCAGCATTCGGGATCGGACAGGGCATCGGTCGACACGAATATGGTCCAGGGAACGCCTGCAAGCGCCGGCGAAGCGTAAACCAGATTGTCTCGCCAACCGTCGTCGAAGGTGATGAGAACGGCGTTGTCTGGAAGCGGGGCCGATCCGTTGCGCGCGTTCAGAACGTCGTCCAAGCGAACGATCATGTAGTGCTTTCGCAGAAACGTCACGCAATCGGCCAGAAACTGCGGGGTCACCGTATAAAGTGGATCCGCATCGCTGGCCGTCATCTCCGGCTCCGGCAACACGCGGTGAAACATCACAACGGTCAGAGTCTTGGCGTTGCGCAAGCTGTGATAGGCCGCCAAAGCACCGCTTTGGTATGCAAGCCCTTTGGCGCGTGCGCGCAAGCCTACCATGGCTTGCCGATCCTCAGGCGCTGCTTCAGCCATACGGCGGGGGGCGACGCCGAGGCCATGTAATAAAGGCTTCCCAGCGGTTGATAGCCTAGCGTGATGGAGCGTCCGATGAGACGCAAGCCGTTCCTGTAATCTCCCTGCGCGTAAGCGACACGCCCAAGGAGTCCGAGTCGCTTTCCCATGATCCAGCGCGCTTCGATCAGGCTTAGCCGTCCGCGCGCCGCCGCAACGTGGCGCCTGATCATCGGAAGCGTGTAGGTCATCGGATCCGACTTTTTCTCGGCAGACAGACTGTTGTGGCGTGCATGCACGCGCACGAGGCTGCGGCGCACATAGCCAAGCTCGCCGGTCTGAGAAAGCCTGATCCAGAGATCCTGGTCCTCGCCGATTTTCAGCTTCTCGTCGAAACCGCCTGCGGCAAGAATCCGGTCGCGCCAGGCAAGGACCGCTGGTGTCGTGATGAAATTAAAAGCGAGAAGGGCCTTCCATGCTTCGGGCCCGGTTGTGACGGGATGGCAACGATAGATATCTCCCAGATCGACGCCTTCCGGCGAGATGAGGTTGGAGCCGCACGCGACGAACGCGATTTTGGGCGATGACGTCAGCAGCGCCACTTGCATCTCAAGCTTGGGGTTGAGCCATTCGTCATCCGAATCGAGAAACGCAACCGCTTCGCCTTTTGCGGCGGCGATGCCGGCATTGCGGGCGCCGGAAGCGCCGCGACGCTCGGGCGATGCCAGCAGTCTGACGCCCTTGGCCGCGTAGCGCTCGACGATCGCGCGCGTCTCGTCCGAGCTGCAATCGTCGACGACGATGATCTCGCTGGCCGGATAGGTCTGGATGAGCACCGAATCCAGCGCGCGCGCGATCGTGTCCGCTGCGTTGAAGGCGGGGATGACCACGCTGACGTTTACCGGATATTTCATTGCCCTGCGGGCCACTTGGCCGATTTTTGCGCCTTCGATGCCAGCCTCATACCACACGCGTCGCGGCCCGGGTCCAGAACCCGTGGAAAATTAAGCGAAATGGTATATATCGCTCGCCCCGACCGGCAACGCACCTAGATTGCCGGGGCTCGCAATCGCAAATCCAGTGATGCTTCCACATCTTACCAGCAGTGTATGCCGGCCATGAACAGGGCTGAGAAATGGCGCCCGGGACCCGGCCCGCATACGATGCTTCCGGCTAGCTCAGACGCGGTTGTGGCTTTTGAGCCTGCGTTCCGGCCCAAGGTGCTGGTGATCGTCGACGTCGAGGAAGAATTCGATTGGGCAAAGCCGTTCTCCCGGGGAAACACGAACGTTAAGACGATAGCGGCACAGCGTCCCGCGGAACGCATTTTCCGCAAATTTGGAGTGGTGCCGACTTACGTCGTCGACTACCCGGTTGCGGCGCAACCGTCCGGCTATGAGCCGCTGCGCGAACGGCTTCAGTCCGGTGCGTGCGAGATCGGCGCTCAGCTGCATCCCTGGGTCACACCCCCGCACGAGGAACAGGTTTCGGAGCGGAACTCCTATGCCAACAATCTTTCGGCGAGCCTGGAGCGCCACAAAGTCCAGGTGTTAACGGAGACGATCGAGCGCAATTTCGGTCGGCGGCCCTTTGTGTACCGGGCGGGCCGATACGGTTCGGGCGCGGTAACGCTCGGCATATTGGAGGAGTTCGGCTACCAGATCGATTGCAGCGTGCTGCCGGGCAAGAGCCTTCACCCATCGGCACCGGACTATTCCGGAGGACCATCCAAACCCTATTGGTTGAATTCGCCGCGTTCGATCCTCGAGATCCCGGTCACCATCGGCACGGTGGGGATGGCCGGGCAACATGGCGAGAATTTGTACCGCCTTCTCTCTTCATCCCCAGGGCTCCGCCTCAGACTGCCGGCGATCGCTGCGCGGCTGGGGCTGGTCGAACGCATCCGCCTGACACCCGAAGGAAGCACGCTTCCGGAATGCAAGCGCTTGACGCGCGCCATGCTGGAAACCGGCCACCGCGTTTTCGTGGTGAGTTATCACAGTCCGTCGCTGGAGCCGGGTCACACACCTTATGTCCGCAGCCAGGAGGATCTGAAAACGTTTCTCGGTTGGCTTGAGGGCTATTTCGAGTTCTTCATGAGCGAGATCGGGGGGGAGCCTTCGACCCCTGCGGAAATCAGAACCGCTGCTTTGCAGCGAACTGCGCGCGCCTGACGATCATGCGCATCACCGCGAGCCCCATCGATACGTTATCAAATGCGCATGTCGAGCGTTGGAACGCATTGCTCGCAGCAATGCCACAGCCGCGCAGCGCATTTCTCAGCCACACCTTCTGCCAGGCGGTAAACAAGGTGCGCGGTGGCGTCCTGGTCGTTCATTTCGCGGGTGAGAATGGCGAGGAAGGCTTTCTCCCGCTTCAAATCAAAAAGGGCCGTTCGCTGCTCGGGCACGCCGAGAAAGTCGCCGGCGGCATGTCGGATTTTTTCGGGGTCGTCGGCAATTTGCGGTCGCGGGTCGATTCGGAGGCCCTGCTCAGAGCAGCCAACCTCTCGTCGTTGCGTTTCGATCATGGCGTAAAAGACACGCTGCCCTTTGCGTTTCACGACAGCGAAGAAAGCCAGGGGGCGCGGCTCGATGTGGACGATTTCGCGCGGTTCAAAACCGGCCTGACGGCGTCCAACAAAAAATTCGTGCAATCGGTGTCGTCGCGCGAGCGTAGATTGGAGAGCGAACTTGGAAAGATTGTATTCCATTGGCAGGCCAGCAACCCGGCCGCGGCGCTTGCGCAACTGATCGCGGCAAAGCGCAATCAATATCGGCGCACAGGCGTTCTAGACGGCTTTGCAACGCCATGGCATCGCGAATTGCTGAGTGCGTTGCTCAATTCGCCCTCACGCGAATGCACAGCAATCGTTTCGACGCTCGAGGCTGGGGGACAATGGATCGGCTCGAAGTTCAGCCTTATTTGCGCTGACACGCTTCATAGCTGGTTTTCCGTCTATGACCCCGAGCATCGCCGTCACGGTCCCGGGCACCTCGTATGGTTCAAGACGCTTGAGGAAGGCTGCCGGCGGGGAATACGCGTCTTCGATTTCGGCGAGGGCGAAGCAGACTATAAGGCTCAGTATGGCGGCGAAAGTTACACGGTCTTCAAAGGCGTGATCCGGCGCAATTCGCTACGAGGCCGCTCCGAGCGGGTCCTGCAATCCCTCGAATGGCGATTGGGCCAGGTGGGTTCCTGGAGGCGAGAGCGTCGCGGTAAACCCTGATTCCGCTGTCCTCTTCTCTGGCCGGATGCTTCAAGATAGAAAGTTGCCGGCCGCGAGCGGAAACGAGTGCGAATGTCGAAACCCTTAGAACTGACGGAACGCCAGGAGCGTGAAGTCGAGTATCACAAGGAACACGCCAAGCTCGTCGCGGACAAATACAAGAAGCTGTCGCACGACGTGCTCTATTCCGACAAAAGGCGCTGGTGGAATGCCTATTGGGATATGTTCACCTTTCTTCGTGGGCAAAACCTCAAGGGCCGTACGGCCCTGGTGGTCGGATGCGGCGGCGGCGAGGACGCCGTCAGGCTGGCGCTGCTCGGGGCAAACGTACACGCATTCGATTTAAGCCCCGAAATGCTGGCAATTGCGGCTGAACTCGCTTCTTCCGAAGGGGTCGCGGTGCAGTGGAAGGAAATGCCGGCAGAAAATCTCGATTATCCTGACGACTTTTTCGACATGGTATTCGCAAGGGACATATTCCACCACGTCGACATCCGCCCTTCCGTTCATGAGCTACGCAGAGTGAGCAAGCCGAATGCGACCTTCGTCGTGGACGAGATCTATTCGCACTCGGCGGCGGAGCTGATCCGCAGATCGCGGTTCGTCGAAAAACATGTTTATCCGCACGTCAGATCGCGGATCTACGCCGGAAAGCCCTACATCACCGAGGATGAAAGGAAGTTGACGGAGACGGACGTTCAAATCATCACGGAAAACCTTCGTGTCACTGTACGGAAATACTTCAACTTCATCGTCACAAGGTTGATTTCGGATCGCCACACCACTGCCAGCAAGGCGGACCGGCTGTTCCTGTCCGCGCTCGGTCCACTGGGAAAATACCTCGCCGGGCGCGTGGTGATCGTTGGAACGCTGCAAAAGTAAGGCGAACCGGAAGCTTTCTCTACCTCGTTGCGGAGCGCCCGATGCTTCGCCTGCAGAACTTAACCGTTTAAAATCGCACGCTTGACAAGTTTGACGCCGCCCGCGTGTAAACAGGCGGCCAAACCAACGCGTCCTTATTCAGCAATGCCCGACGAGCCCAAAGATCGAGTCGCCGACGGCCAGATGCTGCGGGGCTCCGTCTGGATGATTGGCTTGCGCTGGTCGATCCGGCTCACCGGGCTCGTCAGCACCGTCATTCTCGCGCGGCTTCTGGTGCCTGCCGATTTCGGCATCGTGGCGATGGCGATGGTCGTGGTCGGGATGCTGGAAATCCTCAATCAGACCGGCCAGAAACTTGCGATTATCCGCCATTCGGAGCCGACGCGAGCGCATTACGACACGGCTTGGACGATTTCGGTCATTGTCGGGCTTCTGATCGGCGCCGTCATCGTGATCCTGGCGCCGTTCACCAGCTTTTATTTTCACGAGCCGCGCATGGTGCCGGTTATGCAGTGGCTGGCGTTGCGCGCGGTGATTGGCGGCTTCGAGAACATCGGCACCGTCGATTTCCGCCGTGACCTGCACTTCGAC
>Ga0105239_10001761_pt1 | contig 28528 bp, 12 predicted proteins | sample KBSC44metaG_FD_92761 | JGI IMG/M metagenome (GOLD analysis project Ga0105239, IMG submission 92761) | Corn rhizosphere microbial communities from Kellogg Biological Station, Michigan, USA - KBS C4-4 metaG | ecosystem: Host-associated > Plants > Roots > Rhizosphere > Soil | place: Michigan, USA...
ACGCCAGCTGGCACATGCCGAGAGCAACAAAGTACGAGACGCCTACACCAGCGCGGCGCAGTACTTAGACGAGCGCAAGAAGATGATGCAGGCCTGGAGTGACTACTTGGACAAACTCCGCCGCGACGCGTCGGTGATCACCCTCGAACGACGCGCTATCGCGTAATTTTTCTTCCGCAAGCGGGACTAGGATTTGAACCTGCCTTCTAAATATCTAAAAACTAGAAGAAAAATAAAATGAAGAAATCAAATTCCCCCACTTTCTACCCCACCCTTCTATAGGGGCGCCCTTGGCCAAATGAGCGGGTTAATCCGGCAAGCGAGTTTTTCAACAGAATCGGCCAAAAGCAGTCGCTCATTGCAAGAACGACAATGTCGATGCTGACTCACAATACCCCGCGGCTTGGCTCGGGGTGTTTTGTTGACTCAATTATGCGACGTCGTAGGCTGTCCGCGAGTTAACGGCGCTGCTGGCGAAATGCGATAAGCATACTCTGCGCCGCAATCAGCACCGAAAACAGAACCAACATCCACGGTCCCAGGACGGGCACCGAGACCGAACCGGAACCGGAGGAAGTCACCGTCAGCGCCACCGATACCGTGTGCGTACCCGAAACCGGATCGGAAACAGTGACGGTCGGATTGCTGCCTACATTGCTCCCCAAGCCGGCGCACACGACGGTGCCGCTGGCGGGAACAGTCGCGGGCGCGCAGTTCGTTCCCGAAATCGTCACCGTGTTTCCCAGCAGGCCGCCCGTGCACGTGATTGTCACTTGCTGAGATGCGCTCGCCGGGTTGGGACTTGCCGTGCATGTCGGCAAGACGGGCCCATTCGCGGCGAAAACGTAGCTCGCCGGACTCGGGCCGTAGACTGCGCCGCCCACCGTGACGCTGCCGCTCAGCGCCGCACCACCGACGGTGACCGTGCTGCTGTAACTTGCCGCCGTCGTGCTCGTCGCGGTCACTTGGCAGGTGCCGGCCGCGTTCGTCGCGCACATGGGGCTGCTCAAGGTCACGCCCGCGGGCTGAGTGAAGGTCACCACTTGATTGGCCAGCGGATTGCCGCTCGCGTCCGCGATGTAGGCGCTCAATACGTCGGTCGCAGTGCCGTTCGCCACGGCATTGTTCGTGGTCACCGCCACACCTGAATGGGCCACGTCCGCGACAGCCACAACGACGGTGACGGTGACGGTACCGCTGCTCGAAGACGTGGATGGACCGGTGACGCTCGCGTTCTGCGGGTAGGCCGTCGTGCTGACCGGAGTCGGCACCGTCATCGAGAACTGCACGAAGCCCGCGCCGCGAGCCCCGTCGTACAGATCAATCGCCTGGTTGGCCGTGCTTCCCGAAAGCGGCCCATAGGTACCATTGCCGGCGCCGCAAACCGGTGCGGCGTCCGGCGTGTTCGAGGTATTCGTGCCGGTACTGAAGGGAGGATTGGGAGAGCCGTTCTTCGGCCAGTTCGCCGCCGTATCCTGATGACCTGTGAACGGGGCAGTCGCTGTGTAGCGATAGGCGCATTGGTTCAGATTGAAGTACCGATTGCCGAGCAGGTCCAACGCTTGAGTTCCGTTCGAGGAAGGCTGATATGTCGCATCGCCACCTGTGCAGATCGCCGACGCGTCGGCCGTGTTCGACGCATGGGTGCTGGCCCTGAAATTCGCATCCTGCTGACCGTTGATCAGGGTTTGGAATTCTTCGTAAAGGGGATTGGCCTGATTGCGAGCATAGGTGCACTCGTTCAAGTTGAGGTAACGGTTGCCGACCAGGCTGACGGCTTGGAAGGATGTCTGGCTCGCCAAGGGTGCGTAGCTTGCGTCACCGGCACCGCACGCCGCACTGGAATCCGCCGCGTTTGACGCGTTGGTGCCGGCGTTGAATTGGGTGGAGCCCGCGGGAAAGTCGTTCACCGCCGTGGCGTACAGGTCCTGATCCGGGCTACCTAAGACCGTGGTGGTGTATTGATACATGCACTGGTGCAGATTCAGATACGCCTTCTGACCCAGGTTCATGATGCCCGACGTTGCAACGGTTTGGCCGTATAGGCCGCTGGTGGGAGACACGCTAAGACTGCTGCCGGCCCAGACCGGCGAATCCGTCTGGTTCGCGCACACATCCTGGCCGTTGTTGGGTGCCAGCGGATCGGTCGTGAGCGGACTGACGCAGACGCGGGTCGTGTTCGCAACCAGCGCAAAGCCCGCCGGCAAAGTCGTCGTGAGCGATTCGCTTGCGTAGGCGGCCGGGTCGGGGTTGTTGTACCACTCGCGGACGAGAACGATCTGTCCCGGATTGACGGAGACGCTCGACGACCAGGTAGTGCCTCCGTCGGTGGAATACAGCAACGTCGAGGTGGTCGCGGCGGAAGCGATGCCAGCCAGGGCGGTTAACGCGACGGCAGTGATAGCGCGTGCGCGGCAGTGCAATGTCATGTGGCCTTCCTCATTGGACAAAAGTGGCCAACTGATCAAGCCCTTGGCCATCGAAATGTAGGGGCGAGAAGGCTGAGAAATTTCCCCGTAGCCTTCTCGCAAAATTGGACTTCATACTCATCTCGTCATTCGGCTCTCTTCGTCCGTCTGGAATTCGCGCAGCAGTAGCGATCCCCTTCACGCGTCACCTCGTTTGGCTCGGTGATGCACTACATGAATCGCTGGGAGAGTGCTTGTCGGATTCCATCCCCACCCTCTTCACTCATTGCGCCACCCCGATGCGATGTACTACTGCCATTGCGACCACACATCGAACTGGAGATCCGTGTCCGGCTCGATGCGGGCAGGGCAAGGCTCTAGTTTCTACGCCGCTGTAGCTGGGCATAGGAGATACCCAACAGCAATAGGATCAATCCCATCAATAATCCCCAGCTCAAGGTCGGCGCGGGCACCGGCGGCTGCAGAGGTGTCAGCGAGGTCGTGGCGGCGGAGGAGTTGTTGTTCGTGCTCACATCGACCGCTCCCGCACCTGCGGTCACCGTCGCCGTATTGACGACGCTCCCGGTCGCATTGGCGGCGATATGTCCGCTGATGGTAATGGTCAAGACATTGCCCGCTCCCGCGCTCAATTGCGCATTCGTGAACGAGACGTTGTTGCCGACACTCCCGTTCGTTCCGCAGCTGCCGGTTCCGGTGACAGCGCAATTCACGCTCGACACCGTCACCGCGCCCGGCACGATGTCGGCGATGCTGAATCCCGTGGCGTCCGCCTGGCCGGTATTGCTGACCGTCAGGGTGTATTGAATGGCGTCGCCCGGCTTTGCGGATCCGGGGCCGACTTTGACGATCGCCAGATCGACCTGAGCGGTGCCTTGGGTGTCGGTATCGGTGGCCGAGTTATTCGCCGCCATGGTGTCCGTCGCGCCGCTGCCCACCGTCACCGTGGCCGTGTTGACCAGATCACCCGTGGCGCTGGCGCTGACCGTGCCGCTGACCGTCAACGTGAGGTTGTTGCCCGCGCCGGCGCTCAGCGTCGCGTTCGTGAACGAGACATTGTTGCCGGTTGTGGCGCTCGAGCCGCAGCTGTTGCCCGCTCCCGCGGGGATGCAAGTCACCGTTACGCCGGTGATCGCCGCCGGCATCGCGTCGGCGACGCTGAATTCCGTCGCGGTCGACGGACCGGCATTGGTCACCACGATCGTGTAGGTGATCGGCGCGCCCGGCACGTAGGAGGTCTGGCCATCGGTCTTCGTGATCGCTAGGTCGACCTGAGGGGTACCTTGGGTGTCGGTATCGGTGGCCGAGTTGTTCGCCGGATTGGTGTCCGTCGAACCGTTGCCCGCGGTCACCGCCGCGGTGTTGACCAGATCGCCCGTGGCGCTCGCGCTGACCGTGCCGCTAACTGTCAGCGTCAGGCTGTTGCCCGCGCCGGGGTTCAGCGTCGCGTTGGTGAACGAGAGGGTGTTGCCGGCGCTGGCATTCGAGCCGCAACTGTTGCCGGCTCCCGTAGGGGCGCAAGTCACCGTCACGCCGGTGATCGCCGCCGGCACTGTGTCGGCCACGCCGAATCCCGTCGCGGTCGACGGACCGGCATTGGTCACCACGATTGTGTAGGTGATCGGCGCACCCGGCACGTAGGAGGTCTGGTTATCGGTCTTCGTGATCGCCAGGTCCACTTGAGGTGCACTTTGGGTGTCGGTATCGGCGGCCGAGTTGTTCGTCACATTGGCTTCCGTCGAACCACTGCCCGCAGTCACTGTCGCCGTATTGCTCAGATCGCCCGTGGCACTGGCGCTGATCGTGCCGCTGACCGTCCACGTCAGGTTGTTGCCCGCGCCGGGGTTCAGCGTTGCATTGGTGAACGAGACGGTATTGCCGGCACTGGCATTCGAACCACAACTGTTGCCCGCGCCCGTGGCGGCGCAGGTCACCGACACACCGGTGATCGCCGCCGGCACTGCATCGGCCACGCTGAATCCGCTCGCGGTCGACGGCCCGGCATTGGTCACCACGATCGTGTAGGTGATCGGCGTGCCCGGCACGTAGGAGGTCTGGTTATCGGTCTTCGTGATCGCCAGATCGATCTGTTGCGGCGTCGTCGTGTCCGTGTCGGTGCTGGCGTTGTTGGTCGGGTCGGGATCGGTATAACCCACGCCTTGCGGGACGGTGACCGTGGCCGTATTGACCAGATTGCCCGTCGCGGCCGGATCAATCGTGCCGGACACGGTCAGGACCAATGTGCTGCCGACCGTCAGGCTGGCGCCCGTGAACGACAAGGTGTTGCCCGAAGACGCATTGGTGCCGCAGCTGCCGGTACCGGTGCCGACGGCACAGGCGATCGTCACGCCGCCGATCTGCGCCGTTATGGCATCGTCGATCGAGAAGCTCGGCGCGTTCGAGGGGCCGTTGTTCTTCACCGTGATCTGATAGGTGATCGGCGTTCCGGCAACGTACGTCGCACTGCCGTCGTCCTTGACGATGGAGAGATCGGCCACACCGGGCCCCTGGGTGTCGGTGTCGGTGGCAGAGTTGTTCGTCAGATCCGAATCGACCGAGCCGACACCCGCGGTCACCGTTGCCGTGTTGGCGAGGGAACCGGTGGTGCTGGCCGTCACCGTGCCGCTGACCGTCAAGGTCAGGCTGTTGCCGGCCCCCGGACTCAACGTCGCATTGGTGAACGACACCGCATTGCCCGTACTGCCGTTGGTGCCGCAGTTGCCGGTGCCGGTGACCGCGCACGTCACCGTCACACCGGTGATCGCGGCAGGAACCGCGTCGGACACCGTAAAGCCGCTAGCCAACGACGGACCGCCGTTGGTCACCACGAGGATATACGTGATCGGTGCGCCGGCTACGTAGGTGGTCTGGTTGTCGGTCTTGGTGATCGCCAGATCCACCACCGCACCCGCCGGAGCATCGGTATCGGTGGCATTGTTGTTGGCCAGATCCGGGTCGGTATACGTAGCTCCCGCGGGGACGACCACGGCCGCCGTATTCACCAGATTGCCCGTCGCCGAAGGCGAAATCGTGCCTTGAACGGTGAGAGTGAGCACATTGCCGCTGCCCGCATTCAAGCTGGCGCCGGTGTACGACACGGTATTGCCCGCCGATGCGTTGGTGCCGCAACTATTGCCCGCTCCCGTCGGCGTACACGTCACCGTCACGCCCGTGATATTGGCGGGCACGACATCCTTGACGTCCAAGTTGGGCGCGTTGGACGGACCATTGTTGGTCACCTTGATCGTGTAGCTCACCGGACTGCCGGCCACATAGGTCGCCTGACCGTCGTCTTTGGTGATCGCAAGATCGGCAGAAGCAACGCCCTGGATGTCGGTATCGGTGGCCGTGTTGTTGGCGGTGTTGTTCTCCGTCGCTCCCGTTCCTGCCGTGACCGTCGCCGTATTGGTCAGGTCACCGCTGGTGCTGGCACTGACCGTTCCGCTGACCGTGAAGGTCAACGCGTTGCTGCCGGCGCCGGGGTTGAGCGAAGCGTTGGTGAACGAGAGGTTGTTGCCCGCACTGGCATTGGAGCCGCAGTTGCCCACGCCGGTGACGGCGCAGCTCACCGAGACGCCCGTGATGGAGGCAGGCACCGCATCGGCCACGCTGAATCCCGTCGCGGTCGACGGACCGGCATTGGTCACCACGATCGTGTACGTGATCGGCGCACCCGGCACGTAGGAGGTCTGGTTGTCGGTCTTCGTGATCGCCAGATCGACCTGCTGCGGCAGCGGCGTATCGGTGTCGGTTGCCGTATTGTTGCCCAGGCTCGGGTCCGTATAGTTGGCGCCGGCGGGTACCGAGACGGTCGCCGTATTGACGACATTGGTGGTCGCTGCCGGATCCACCGTGCCGTTGACGGTGAGGGTCAGGAAGTTGGCCGCGCCCGCGTTCACGCTGCCGCCGGTGAATGAGAGCGTGTTCGCCGACGAGGCGTTCGTGCCGCAGTTGGCAGTACCGCTGGCGACGCACGTGACCGTCACGCCCGTCAGGCTCGCCGGCGCGACGTCGCTAATGTTGAGGTTCGACGCATCGGACGGACCGGCGTTGGCAACCACGATGGTGTACGTGTTGGTCGTACCTGCCACATAGCCGGCTTTGCCGTCGGTCTTGGTAATTGACAGGTCGGCTTGATTGCTCTGCGCCGTCGTCACCGTGCTGGTGTTGTTGGCGGAAGTCGGGTCCGTGGCCCCCGCAGGCGGGGCCACGGTCGCGGTATTCGTCAGCGGCGCACCGTTGCTGCTCGCGGAGGTCGTACCGGTAATCGTCACGACCACCGAACTGTTCGGAGGCAGGGTCGGAACCGCGCCACTCACCGTGTTGCCCGAAACATTGACCGAGGCGGGACACACCGCGCCACCCGCGGCGCTGCCGCAGCTTGCCGTGACGCCGGTAATCGCCGCGGGCACGACATCGTTGAACGTCGTCCCGTTGGCCGAACTGGGGCCCGCATTGCTGACGGTGAGCGTGTACGTGATCGGGCTGCCTGCCGTCACGGACGCCGGGCCGGCCTTCACGACAGAAACATCCGCCACCGAACCGAGCGTGTCACTATCGCTCGCCGAGCCCGTTGCGCCGCTGGGCGCATCGGCGGCCGATACGGTATTGACCAAAGGACTGGTCGTCAGCGTGCTCGAAAAACTCACGGGGACAGTGAACGTCAGCTTGTTCGCCGCTCCGCTGGGCACCACCGCGTTCGTCGCGCCGAAGCTGGTTTGGCCGCTGCTGCCGCTGACCGTTCCGCAGGCCGCCGTACCGCTTGCGCTGCAAGTCACGGTACCGTTGAGCGTCACCCCGCTCGGAAGCGAGTCGGTCACATTGACTTGCGTGGCGCTCGCCTGTCCCGTGTTGGCTACGGTGATGGTGTAGGTCGCCGTGCCGCCGGGCGTGTACGTCGTGCTGCCATCCGTCTTGGTCAGAGCGAGCACAACACCCTGGCCAACGGAATCCGTATCGGTGGCGGTGTTGTTCGCCGAATTCGGATCGGCGACCGTGCCGGGCTGAGTCACCGTGGCGGTATTGGCCACGGTGGTCCCGGCATAGTTCGCCGCCAACGCGGCGGTGACGGTATACGTCACGGTGGCGCCGACGTTGACCGTGACTTGCTCGTTAATGGCCCCGCTGCCGGACGCGGCGTCGCACGCAGCGCCCGCCGAGGCGGTGCAAGTCCAACTGGTAAACGTCATCCCGCTCGGTACCGGGTCGCTCACCGTGATGCCGGCAACATTGTCCGGACCCGCATTGCGGACCACGATCGTGTAGGTCGTGCTGGTGCCGGTTGGCAGAGTGGTTACTGCGTCGGTTTTGGTGACCGAGATATCGGCGGTGCCGGCCACGCTCAGCGTGGCCGAGGCCGGCGAGACATTACTGATTCCTTGCGTCGTAGTGAGCGCCCCGACCGGTATGTCGTTGTCGAGGTTACCCACGGCATTCGAGACCACATTCACCTGCAGCGTGCAGATCGAGTTCACGGCGATGCTGGCGCCGGAGACTTTCACGCTCGTGCCACCCGGCGTGGCCGTCAGTGTTCCCAAAAAGCAGCCCGATCCGGTAAATGTCGCATTGGCCGGCGTGGCCACGGTCATGTTGAGCGGCAGCGAATCGGTCAGGGTCACACCGTTGAGCTGCACGGCCCCCGAACTGCGGTTGGAAAACTGGATCGCCAACTGCGTCGGCGTATTCAGCGCCACCGTCGCTGGCGTGAACGACTTGCTCAACGAAACCGCCGAATTGACGACGGTAATAGAGGACGTTTCCGGATTGGGCCGGTTCGTCGCCCCCTCATTCGTAGTTACCGCTCCGCCGACCAGAGCAATGGGCGTGGTAATGGTGCCGGGCGGAGTGCCCGCAGGGACCTGCGTCGTCACCTTGATGTTGCAGGTAGCCAGCGCCGCCAGTGAGATGCCCGAGACGGTAAAACTGGATGCGCCCGGCGTCGCCGTAATCGTCGCCCCGGGGCAGGTCGAGCTCACATTGGGCGAAGGCGCTATGACGAGACCCGATGGCAAGGTGACCGGGAAGCTCATGCCGGTAAAAGAAAGACTATTGCTGTCGTTTTCCGGGACCAGCGTCAGAACGGTCGTTCCACCCGCTTGTAGCGTGGTCGGGCTATAAGACTCGGCCACATAAATCGCTCGATAGACGTTTATCCCTCCCGTAACCGCAACGGTGTTGTTGGCTTGATCGGTCTGAATCGCCCCGATAGGAATCGTGTTGGTGTATGTGGTTTGCGGCGTTATTGCAGAGATGGCCAGAGGAATTGTCAGCGTGCAGGTGCCGGGAGTGTTGCCGACGCGCGCCGGAATCCCCCCGCCCGATACGGTCGCGGTGGTCGACCCCACGGCGGAAGTGAGCGTCGCCCCGGTGCAGGTAGTGGAAAAGGCGGGCGTGGAGCCGACCGTGAAGTAGCCGGCGGCCGCCATCGTTTTGAGATCGTCCGTCAGCGTGGTGACGTTGGCGGGCGTGGCGGAGTAGTTATTCAGCGTGATCGTAAAAGAGATATTCGATCCGTCAAAGGCGCCATTGCCGTCTTGTTTATTGATCGTCTTGGTAGCAACGATGCCGCTGGAGGGAGTGACCGTCAGGGGCGCGCTGGTAGCCGTGTACTTCTCGCTTCCTACCGTTCCGGCGGGAATGTTGTTCGTCAGATTGGTCGACGCGGTGCCGCTATTGATCGCGACCACATCGACGCTGACCGTACATGTGGAGTTATAGGGACTGCTGGTCGGCCCCGCTGCCAACGTGCCGCCCGAGAGTTGGATACTGCTGCCGCCGGCCGCGGCCGTGACCGTCAGCCCCGAACAGGTCGTTGACGCATTCGGCGTGGCGGCCACGGTCATGCCGGCGGGCAAGCTGTCGGTGATACTCACAGGCGACGCGGTCGACACGTCGTAGTTGTGGAGCGAGATGGTCAGAGTCGAGGTGGCCCCGGAGACCACGGAGGTGGGCGAGAACGATTTGAGAACGGCTGCCCCAGTCAACACCGTCAGAGGATCGGAGATACCCGAGTTCGTCACGCCCTGTGTGGACGTAAGATTGCCCGTGGCTATCTGGATACTTGCTTGGTTCGCAAAAGCATTGTTCGGCGTCGCGGCGACGATGTTGAACTGAATCGTGCAACTGCCGTTTGCCGGAATCGTACCGCCGCTCAGCGTTCCGGTCCCCGCGCCAGCGTTGAGGGTCACGGTGCCACCGCACGTGGAAGTGGCAGTCACCGGTGCTGCGAAGGTCATTTGCGCGGGCAGAGTAAACGTCGTGCCGACGCCGGTCAGCGCGAACGTATTGGCGTTATTCAAGGTGATCGTTGCGCCCGATGCCGGCCCATTGCCCTGCAAGCGACTCAGCGTATAAGCCACCGAGCCGGTCACGGGCAAAATCGACGCCACCGACAGGGTGGCCGACGCCGCTTGCGAATTGCTGCCCTGCGAACTCGTCAAAGCCCCGGCCGCGATCGTATTGACGTACGACCCCGTGGCCGACGCGGTGACCGATACCTTCACGGTGCAGGTTCCGTTATTGGGCGGAATGGTCCCGCCGGTCAGCGCGACTGTGCTGCCTCCCGCCGCTGCCGTCGCGGTGCCGCCGCAGGTAGTGATCACGTTGGAAGGATTGGCGATCGTCACGCCGCTGGGCAACGAGTCGGTCAATGTGGCCGCCGATGCCGCCGCGCCGCCGCTGTTGCCTAGCGTAATCGTCAACGTCGAGGTTCCGGTTGCCGTGATGGTCGTCGGAGAGAAGCCTTTGTTGACCGAAACGGCAGCGAAAGCGGCTGAACTAGAGAGACTAAGGAAAATCGCGACAAGTACTTGTAGTGGCCGGTTTGAGGAACTTAAAGAGATTTTCATTCATGAACTCCCATTAGAGTCGTAGCCTTGAATCGTCCGCCCTTGCCCTCTCACGAATCGCTTAGCCTCGTTTTTCGAAACTGCACGTATTGTCGAGATCCAGATCGCTCTAAATGAACTCGCCCACACGACTCGACTGCACGACTAGCAGTTGCGCAACCGCACAGGACCGGAAAAATCGCCCCTCAAATTTGACAAACGAGCGAATAGAAGCTAAATGGCCATTCGTACAATTTCTTATTCAATATCAAAAATATCTTAGTAGTTTTGTGATACTTACCACGAAATATTTGAAATTTCCAGATAAATTTTCTACTTCAGGACATACTTCAAGCCGTACTTTGCAAATCGGACATTCTGCGCGCGGGATTTGGCCACCGAAATGCTGACAAGGTGAATCAAAATCGGAACACGGCCGATAGTCAGTTGCGCAAATCCCACCGAGCAAGTCGATCCGCTGCACCGAGAATGACAATTGGAAAAATTGCCGCGAGCACCCATTCAGATGCGACGGCTGATTTTTGAATACGACTTGGGGAATGCTTCCACAGCCGCTCGATGCGAATCTCGCATCGGCAGGGAATCCACTTTTGCCGCCAGCCACCAGTTGCGCCGCGATGTAAGCAGAATGCTTGCCAGGGACTGCTGCCAACAAATAGACCCACCGTGACAGCCGGTTGAAATGCCCGCCGGATATTCCTACCGTATAGGCCATTGCCATCACAGTCAGGCCGAGCGCCAGGAAAACACCCAAAAAACCAATGCCGAGGTGCGGGTAGTTGCTGCTATTTACTGCGCCGCCGCAGCAGCGAATGCCAGCCAGAATGTCGCGACAGGTTCCGCGTTGCCGGAAAGGTAAAGTTCGCTACTATCAATCCTGAATGCGCCGCATTGCTTTCACGTGATCACAGGCCGTTGAATTCCGGTGGGGACCGCACCACACGCATTCCTGACGGTGCAACACGCGATCCACACAGTCGCTCTTGGCCGCGTATGCGCGATTTAGTCAGCACGAACCGCTATACTGGTAGTTGATAATGTGAGATATCAAATTGGGCATTAAATATATGAGAAAATCAACACGGAAGCAAGTCCGCTCCAAGGGGGCAGTGCCGACACCAAGCGGGCCGGTTGTAGCCGAGGCCACACTTTTGAGTGGTACGGCATACAAACTGATCATGGACGCGTTGTTTAGCGGGCGGATTCAGACCGGGGCCTTTGTTTCGCAAGGCGAACTGGTCGAGCTCTTGGGTGTTCCGATTCAGCCTCTCCGCGACGCCTTGCGCGTTCTGGAAGTCGAGGGGTACGTCACTATCCATCCTCGTGCCGGCATCGAGTTCGTCAGCGCCGACATCGAGCTCATTCGCAGCACCTATCAGTTCCGCACCATCATCGAGTGCGCTGCGGCCCGAAATTACGCCGAGAAGGCACCGGTCGAAAATATCAATGCCCTGCTAGCCGATCATCTCGCTTTCATCAATGACATCGAAAAGAGCGGCATTGGAAAAAATGGCTTGATGAGGCTGCATGAAATCGAAATGAAGTTTCACGGCGACTTGATCCGAATTTTGGGCAACCCACTGGTCGAATCAACAGAACGCCGGCTGCAAAACTATACTTCGTTGATTTTGACCGACCGGCCCGAAACGATTCCTTTGATCCTGCGCACGCTGCGCGAGCACATCAAAGTGCTGGAAGCGTGCCGCGACCGGAATGTGGACTTGGCCGCTGCCGAAATGGCGGCGCATTTGACACTGGCGATGCACCGCGCTATGGGTTTGTGACGGCCGAAATCCTGTTGGCCTCGATGCTGCCGGGGACAACGCCGACGATCATGAAGATCCACAGGTCGGGTGATGCGTGGCCGCCCTCCGCGCTGGAGCGTGCCGACGCGCGAAAGTCTTATAGCTATATCCACAGCTCGAATGTCAGAAGTCGGTAGGGGCGCCTGGATGTAGTAACCCCGCATGCTTAAGTTCATCCCACAGTGCAGAAGGGATGGGGATCGACATTGCTTCCAGCGCTGCTCGTACTTGGTCCTTTTTTTCAAGCCCAGGAAGCACGGTAGTTACTCGAGGATGTCCGAGGGGAAATCGCAGTGCTGCCGTTGGAAGCGGAATCTCATAAGCCTTGCAAATTCGCTCAATCCTCCTGACTTTCTCGCTCACATTCTCGGGAACGACACCGTAATCGTATCGGGCATCACTTTTTGCGCCCGTTGCCAATACGCCGCTGCTGTAGGGGCCGCCGGCTATGATCCGTACTCCTTTCTCTGCACACATCGGAAAGAGCAAGTCGATCGGGGTTTGCTCTAGAAGCGTATAACGACTTGCCAACAAGATAACGTCGAGTTCTATATGTTGTAGCGCTTCAATGCATATCTCAACTTCATTGACGCCTAACCCAATTGCAGAGATTTCACCACTATCACGTAAATTGCGCAAAGCCCTATAGCCACCTTCTATGAATGTGCGAAAGTGCTTTACATGCTCGTCGCCATGCGTGCGTTTCCCGAGATCGTGTGCAAACAGGATATCGATACGTTTGCAATGAAGCCGCTGCCGGCTCTCCTCCCACGATCGCATTACGGCGTCATAGCTGTAATCGAACACAGCTTCGTATGGCTCCGGAGAAACAAATCCCGATCTGATTGCAGTCAAGTCGACGCCGGGTGCCGCAGAAAGGCGACGACCGACCTTACTTGATAGAACAAATCCGGAGGTAGCACTGCAATCTGCCAGCACATGCCCAATCCTTTTTTCGGAAAGGCCGAAACCGTAGAAGGGGGCTGTATCTATGTAGCGTATTCCGCCATCGACCGCGGCGAGGAGAACGGCTTCCGCCCGTTCTTCGGAAACAGATCGGTAGAGATTGCCGATCGACGCACCGCCAAAGCCTAGGGGGCCGATCCGTTGAAAAAGAGACTCCATATGATCAAGCATGAGCTGTGCTTCTATGAAAATGCATCGTGGCACGACTCTTCGCGTTGACTATCAGCCGCCATGATTCAGCCACGAAATACGTCGACTAAATGTGAGCGAGATCCGCCGGCAGAGGCATATCCGTCGGGACTATGGATGCTAGCGGCGCCTTGTCATCATGCCTCATGCCATGCATATGCGGTCGGGTGACCATATAGGTGCCGGACCGAGTTCATCCCTAGCAAGCATCGCAGGACGTCGATGTTTGGTTTTTGCCTCGGAACTCAGCACGAGACCATGACCGGGAGCATCGTGACCAAAGATGAGTCCGTCTCGAATGACGTACGGTCGTTCAACGAGATGTTCAAAATTCTGGAAACTATGTTCAAGCCAGCGGACACCGGGCAAAGCCAGAGCCGCGTTGACGCCCGATTCGAACATCGTATTACCGAATGCCACTTCAATATTGGCCTCAGCGGCCAACCATCCGGCGCGTATTACATCGCTCACATGGCTATTCACGTTCAACACGTCGCAAGCGCCGGCTTCTATCAGCCGTTTCTTTCCGGAGAGGTTGAGGTACTCGCCAGAATTGATTCGCGTCAATCCGCTCTGACGCAAAAGCCTGAGGCCCTCCAGGTCATCGCGAGGAACGGGATCTTCCGCCCAGTAGACTGGGTATCCCGCGTTGGCGAAAGTCTTAAGCGCGAAAATCGCTTCTTGGGCTGTCCAGGCCTCATTAGCATCAATCATGACTGGAAGATGATTGCCAACTACGCCACTTAAGAGGTCGAGTCGATGCAGATCACGCTCGAGATCGGGATGACCGACCTTTATCTTGAAACCGCGATAGCCGAGCTCTGCAGCGCGTCCGAACAACTCCGTGAAATCGTGATCGGAGAGGTGAAAATCTAGTCCGCTGGCATACAGCGGCACTGATTCCCTTTTCGCGCCGAGGAGCTTCCATAAAGGCAGTTTCAAGGATTTGGCGAACAAATCCCAGACGGCCAGTTGAATCGCTTCCTCAAACGGCAATGACATGCGTCTGACGACACCACCACGAGATCGGCAGACTTGCAATGCCACCGTGCCTGGCTCGAGACCCTCAAGAGCCGGCCAAGCTTCTTCTGCAAAGATTCGCTCGATCTGTGCTTCATCGGGAATCGATTGAAACAATACCTGAGCGAAGCCGAGTCCAACTCGACCGTCAGCGTCAACTAACTCCAAAGCGATGATATTCGCTTCATCTGTACGTACTTGGGAATCTCCGATAACTCGGCTTCGTTTGAATTGAAATCGATATATGCGGAATTCAACGATGGTCGACATAGATGTTTGGTAGGTCCAATACTTTATTGAGAACTGGCGATCAGATCACCCACGCCGCACCAAGCCGGCAGCAGCGGCTGAGTCGCGCACGAAGCGTCCGGCAGTCCGAAACTTTCGTTCTTCGTCGCCCGAGTTAGGCGACTTTCAGCTGAGGGCGGGCAGAAGGATGCTAGATACATTTCAGATATATCAGTATCACATACTAATGTATAAATCTATTCTGAACAAATATCAATACCCCGAATCATGCTGAGATTTCCGACCGTTTCCTGATACGTCAAGCGACGCGACGAGCGCGCATGCATATCACCGCTAGCGTTTGGATGACCAATCACAAGTGAGTCTGGCGTTTGTATCGACACGCAAGCTCAACCTGCCGAGCGAGGAGGAAGCGCCTGATGGCAGCGCGAACACCAAACGCCGGTGATCCCAGGACAACCGAATGTCTTGCGCTCGACTTGGATCAGGCTCGAGAATTCACGGATGGATGGCTGGTCAAGCAATACGACGAAGACCACCCTCAGCAGTCGCTCGGAATTTGCCATCGAGCGTCTATCGCCACGCATGCGAGCAGAGCAAACTTCTTTTTTGATGGCGCTCGCTACTTGATCGAGAGAGCCTACGCTGCGGCTTGATCAACCCTTCCGGCGACTGGCTACGGCATCAACCGCCCGATCTCGACGAGAAATGGCTCCCAACGGATCTGCTTCTCCATCACCACAAAACTCGAATTCGATGAGAACGCGCTGACGGGCGATGGACTCATCACCCGTCAGCGCTTTTACTCAATACACTTGGAATTCAGATAACCCAGGCAGACCTGAGTAGGATGCGATTTGGAATTCGACCCAAGTAACATTTTTCGATGCGAATGTGATTACATTCGCCGATCCATCATTGTTTAGGGCCGAAACACTGATTGAGCTGCCGTCGCTGAAAGTCAATATTCCTCCAAGCACCTGGTCAGTGGAATTGTTGCGATCGTAGAGCACGATCTTGCTAATCGACTGGCTCGCAGACCAGTCGAGTCGCGCCCATGGACTGGTGTCGGCATTAGATTTTGCCCACTCGCCTACGCCAAGCTGACCGATGACTCCGTCTGTCAACTTCGCTGCGGAATAGCTTGAACTATACTGGCTCGACACCGATGGAGTTGCATTTGGCGCAAGATTCACTTCTACGACTTCAAGCACCTGCATCTCGGACAAACCGTTATTACCGCTGCTGTTGGTGACCTGAAAACGAATCCACGTTACGTTTTTATCCGCGAAAGTGATTTCTTTGGCCACTCCGTTATTCGGAATTCCAGTAACCGTTATGGAACTACCATCACTGAAACTCAATGTGCCACCTTGAGACCAATCACTGAGATCCGGACGATCATATAGAACGACCTTGTTAACCGTCTGGCTACTCGTCCAATTCATCTGAATCCAAGGATTCGCTTCACTGTTGGACGACCATTCGCCAGAGCCCCACTGGCCAATAATTCCGTCTGCAACGTTAGTAGCGGGATACTGGCTGCTGTATTCGCTGGATGCCGAAATCGCAGCCGTCTTGGCCAAATTCCAGTCGTATACCTGGAACTCGGAAAGCCCGTTGCAACCGCTGCTGTTGGTCACCTGGAACCTCACCCAGGTCACGATTTTGTCGGCAAAGGTGACTACTTTTGCGGTTCCGTCATTCGGTATACCGGTAACCGTGATGGAGCTTCCATCACTGAAACTCAACGTGCCGCCCTTAGACCAGTCGCTGCTGTCCGGACGATCATAGAGAACGATCTTGTTGACTGTTTGGCTGCTCGACCAGTTAAGCTGAATCCAAGGATTCGCTTCATTCAGGGATGCCCACTCTCCAGTTCCCCATTGCCCAATAACGCCATCGATTACGTTGGCGGCCCCCAAATTGCTGTTGTACACGCTCGAAGCGGTGACCGTCGCGTTTTTTGCCACATTGGCTGGAGGCATCGTGAGCGGTGGAGCCGGCGGCGTTACTGTCCCCCCATAGATGTATACCTGATCGTAGTAGCTCGTGCCTTGGCCCACATCGGAACCAAGCTCCACTCGGCTAAAGCTGGTCTGCGATGCCACCGTTTGCACCAGCGCTCCGTCGATGTACATCTTCACGTCCGTGCCGCTGGTGTAGTCCCATTTCAGTTCGTGCCATCCATAAGTGCGAGGTACGTTCGTCGCAGCGATGGCCGACCCCGTCTGTACAACGTATTTATCGAGGTCGGTCGTCGTATCCAGACCAAGGCCAAGCACATTTACGCCATCATCCGCTCTCGCGATCGATTTCACCGTTGTGGAAATCGTTTTTCCATTGCCGCCGTAGTTCGTGAGGCTCGAACTTTGCCGATCGAACAACTTCATCGTGACGATCTTATTCAGCAGGCCGCCGAAATCGCGGTACAACACGGGTTTTGAACCCGAAGCCGCGGAATCGCTGTCGATCTTCAACGATTTCTTGCCGTTAAACACGCCCTCCGACATCCATTCTGTCGAGATTAGCGGTTGATTGCCGCGATACATCCATTTGGACAAGTCCAGTCCGTTCTCAAAAGCATCTTTGAAATAAATGTTGCTCGGCTCCTGGAATGTCGGTCGAACCGGCAAATACGCAGCTGGGTAGCTTGCGTTGACGCCAATATTCGCGTAATCGATCAACGAGTCATCGAAGGCAAGGGTGGAACCGTAGTCAATGTTTGCATTCACAAAACTGGCTGAGCCTTCGAAATTGTAATGCTGCGGATTTACCGACTTGAAATTTTTCACCTCGAACTGGGAGTAGGTGCCCAAGTCGAAATTCACGCCGTTGGGCGCGATATCTTTCATGCTCGGATTGGCACCCACGCTATCGATGAGCATCTGATTGATGTAGTTCGGCAGAGGTCCGTAGAGAAAAACGGCGAAAAACGCGCCGTCATCACCGCCGTCCTGTTGCGCATTGTGCAAATAGATACCCTTGAAATGGTTATCGTGCGCATACAAGTCGGTCATCGGATTGAAATCCGCATCACCGCCCGGCGCATGGACGCTGGGATTGCGGCTATAGCCGCCGGAAATAAATATTCCTCTTCTTGGGCTATTGAATACCTCAAGATTGGAGAATGTATTGTTCCCGGAATTCATGACGGTCAGGCCGGCTGCGTGGCCAATGAGTTCACCAACGTTGTGAACAATCGTATTGGTAATCGTATTTTGACTGTTGTAGCCGTTGCCGGAGGCGTCACCACCGACGCCCGGATATCCACCCTCCAGCTGTACGCCGTTACCGCCGATTCCTTCGACGAGGGTGTTATTGATATTGGCATATTGGTTGGCGAGATAAAGATTGATCCCCATCAGTCCCGCGTTCTTGACGTGTACATTTGTTATTGTGATATGGCTGGTATTCGTCAGCTGCAAAGCGCCCTTCTGAAACTCTACTCTCTCGGTTTGTTCGCAGTACGAGGGCTGTTTCACGCCGGCGACTTGAGATTCCGGCGGGTAAATTCCCATGCCCGAGTAGTCCCCCCAATTCCATGCATAGCTGTAATAGTCGGGGAAATTTGTATCCTTGATTTGCAACCCGTCAAACGTGATGTTCGACGCGGAATTTGCACGCGATGACCCCACCACTGATATAACTATGTCGAGTTTTGGGATTACGATATCCTGGCTGCTGATGCTCCCTGAGCCTGTTTTGGGGTAGTAATACAAATATCCCGTCGTTTTGTTGTAATAATATTCGCCCGGCTGATCCAAGAAAGCCAAGTTTCCCTGTAATACAAATCTAGCGCCGTTGCCGATTACATAATGAGGACGATAGGCTTCCGGGTGCCCGGCGACGGTCTTGAAGGTGATCGTGCCTGTGGACGCATTGACGCTGGCGATCGGAATCGTATCCGTCATCCAATCCCTGATGTCCCAATCCCACACATACACCTGCGCGTCAAGATCGCCGCGCGCCTGCGCGTTGACGAGACCTGCTTCAGATACGGCGTCCAAATTTTTGCCGTACTCGGATGAAACGGTTACCGTCGCATTCGGTGCGATATTGGCACCGGACGTGTTCCATGCCTTGAACTCTGAAAGGCCATTGCAGCCAATGCTGTTCGTCGCCTGAAATCGCGCCCAAGTGACTGTCTTGCTCGGGAACGTAACGGTTTTATCTGTTCCATTGTTCGGAATACCAGTGACAATGACCAAACTTCCGTCACTGAAAGTCAATTTCCCGCTCTGTATCCAATCGCTCGTATTTGCGCGGTCATTGAGCGTTATGCTGTTGACCGTCTGACTGCTGCTCCAATCGAGCTGTATCCATGGATTGTTCTCACTATTGGACGCCCACTCGGTGCTCGCGGAATTGTCTACGGCGTTCGTTTTCGAATACTGGCTTCCAACGGTGTTGTATACAAGCGATGATATGCTTCCGTTCAAGGCCGTCATGTAACCGGTGTTCGACGAGGGGAACCCAGGAAGTCGATTCACGTTCTGGGTTCTCGCCATAATGGCTCTTTCATCGTTTACATATAGCGTGTTGAAATTGACACCCGTTCCAATATACGTTTTATAAACGCTGCCCTCAGCCGCAGCCGGCAGATCCGCATCGGCCCCTGTGCGGACCACGAGATTCCATGCGGATGCTACTTTGCTTCCGCCAATGAACTTGGCAGTATCCACACCGTCCGTAGCTTTGTAGATGACGTTGTATCCATTTGTTCCGGAGTCGACTTCATTGAAAGCAATCGTGCTGTCAACATAGTAGGAGCCGGATGCTATGTTAACAACGATGTCCCCGGTCATACTCGCGTTGTTGGCTCGTACGGTGTCGCGGGCTTTCGCGAGCGTCGCAAATGGAAGCGCTTGCGTACCCGGGTTCAAATCGCTTCCATTGGGCGCTACATAAAAATTCGCCTGTACGGTCGCACGAACCTGCGCTGGAAAAACAGGTGCGATTACCGCCAGAAGAAAAATTATGCGCAGAATTAGAGATCTTTTCTGGGTCCCGCTATTTTCTACTATCATAAAAACCCCTCCACGGGTCTGAATGCGTCAATAGATCGGTTTTAGCGCAACGACTGCCGTTCTTTTAAGAAAGTTCGCTTTCGCGAATTAATGTTTATTTTTGCCTCTTTTCACAGGCTAATATGTGTTTATTCTTTAGCCGACAACTTTCATTGACCTGACGGGCGCCGAACCTCCGTTCGGAGTCGCTCCCGCCGAAGCGAGCAGGATTTTGCCGCTGCAATGACAGGACATTTCCAACGTGCCTGGAAACAAAAATGGCGATCACACCTGGCGAACGAGCGAAGTCAGCGACATCCTCGCCCTAAGCCGTGCCAAGCAGGCCGACCTAGCGGGCAACACGCTGTGAACGATCTCCATGCCTCCACTCTTTCTCAGATGCTTGCTGTAATTATTGACGATACTGAGAACGATAACTCGGTTTGTGAAATATCATTAACGGTATCAAATGTCAATAAATTTGGATGTATACAATTGTACGACGCTTTGTTGAGATAGCAGAAGTATGATCATATGCGCGGACACGGCCACACGTTCCTCGCTGATTCTGCTGAACCGCTGAAATCTGGCGTCCGTATCGAAGCGAATGCAGGAGTTTGCGTGCTTCGGCGGCTATGCGGTCGCCCAGCGCTTGCCGTTGCCGGCCTGGTTCACGGGCAAGCAGCCGTGGTAGGCGCCGGGGATTGCCACGTATTGCAGCACCTGCGTCGCGCCGGGTCGCGAGGAAAAGAATCCCAGCAGCGTCAGCTCCTTGACCATCAATATGAAGGAGCGGTGCAGCGTCGCCAGTGGGGATTCCGTGCGCTGCCGCAGCATTGACGTGTTGCGAATTTCCTGGACAAGCGCCCTTTGTTTTCGCCCACCTTCAGCGCGCTCGTCGGCGATCGTGGCAGCGTGGAACTGTTGCACCAGCGCCACCTGCTGCGGCGACGTCAGCATCACGAACGGTTTGTGCTGCGCCTGCTGCGCAGTGGCGTCGAAATCGTGCAGGCCCCGCAGGAAGCGGTCGCGCGCATCCTGCGAATAGACGTCTTTCAACATCGCGTCGATGAAGGCGGGAACGCCCACGTCAAGCGCACCCGGTGTGTCGGTGCGCGGGATCATGATGTCCGCGATCCGCGAGACGACCGCCAGTTCGCCGTCGCCGAGCACGGCGGGCTTCCAACCCGGCCGCGGTTCTTCGGCATAGCCGTCGAGCACGGCGAGAACCACCGGCGCGGAAATCGCTCCGCCCATCAACATGGCGACCCGCTGCAATAGTTCGCGGCGATTCATCGTTTCGTCCTCAGAGGTTCCTGCGCTTGAGTTCTTCCACCGCATGATTGGCCGCGCGCGCGGTCAGCGCCATGTAGGTCAGTGACGGGTTCTGGCACGCAGACGAGGTCATGCACGAGCCGTCGGTGATGTAGACGTTCTTGCAGGCGTGCACCTGGTTCCAGCCGTTCAGCACTGAGGTCTTGGGATCTCGCCCCATGCGCGCCGTACCCATTTCGTGAATGCCGAGGCCAACACCGTATTCATGATCGAATACGCTGACATTGCGGTATCCCGTCGCCTCGAGCATCTCGGCGGCGTCGTTGATCATTTCTTTGCGCATGCGCAGTTCGTTCTCGCGAAGACGCGCGTCGAACGCCAGAATCGGCAGGCCATATTTGTCCTTGCGACTGCGGTCTAGGGTCACACGGTTGTCGTGATTGGGAAGAATTTCACCGAAGCCACCCATGCCAATGTTCCACGGCCCCGGCGTCTGCGCCTTCTTCTTCAGCGGCTCACCAAGTTCGGTCGCGAGTTGTAGGTTCTCCCAGCCCGCACGTGATGCGCCGCCTTGATAACCAAAACCGCGCAGGTACTCGCGCTTGTCTTTGCCGATGTTGCGGAAACGCGGGATGTAGAACCCGTTCGGACGGCGCCCGGAGTAATAGCTGTCGTCGAACCCCTCAACCTCGGCGACCGCGCCAGCCCCAAGGTGATGGTCCATGATGTTGCAGCCGAGTTCGCCGCTGTCGTTGCCAAAGCCGTTCGGGAAACGATCGGAGATCGAGTTGAGCATGATCTGAGTGGAGCCGAACGTCGAGGCGCACAAAAAGATCACTTTCGCGAAGTAGTCGGTCTGCGCTCCGGTTTCCGCGTCGAGCACGCGCACGCCGGTAGCCCTGCCCTTCTTCTCGTCGTAGATCAGCTCGTACACGATCGCGTTCGGCACAAGGGTCATGTTGCCGGTCTTCTGCGCCGCCGGCAGCGTGCTCGCGTTGCTGCTGAAATAGGCGCCGAACGGGCAACCGCGGATGCACAGGTTGCGGTAACGGCAGAGGCTGCGCTGCGGACTCTGATCGTGCGTGAGCGGACCGGTCAGGTGCGCAATGCGGCCTATCGTCAGCGCACGACCGAACTTGTCTTTGAGTCGGCGCTGGAACTCCTGCTCGACGCAGTTGAACTCCATCGGTGGCAGGAATTTGCCGTCGGGCAACTGCGCCAGTCCTTCCGCCCGGCCGCTGACGCCGATGAACGTCTCGACGTGGTCGTACCATGGTGAAATATCGGCGTAGCGGATCGGCCAGTCGATGGCGACGCCGTCTTTCGCGTTCGCCTCGAAATCCATCTCGCTCCAGCGGTAGCTTTGCCGGCCCCACATAATCGAGCGGCCGCCGACATGGTAGCCGCGGATCCAGTCGAAGCGATGCTTCTCCTCGTAGGGATGGTCGATGTCGTCGACGAACCAGTGCTTGGAGGACGCCGCGACGGCATAGTCTGCACGCACCTGCTTGGGCTGGCGCTCGAGATCGTGCGCCGTCAAGCGATCACCATGTGGCAGTTCCCACGGATCCTTGGTCGTAGTCGGATACTCGCCGTGACGCACCATGCGCCCGCGATCGAGTACCAAAGTCCTGAGCGCTTTCTCGGTCAGTTCCTTGGCCGCCCAGCCACCGGTGATGCCGGTGCCAACCACGATCGCGTCAAAGGTCTGCTTGTCCATAGGTAAACTCGGGTGTCGAATTCAGTTCATAGAATGCAGGTAGTCGTAAGCGACTTGTGCCGCTTCGAGCTGACTCATGCGGGAGAACGGGCCTTCCTGTTCGGCGAAGTAGTGCTTGGTTCCCGCGGCCTTCGCCGCGGCGAAGATCGGCCGGTAGTCCACCATGCCGCGACCGAGCTCCGCGCCTATGGCTTCGCTCATCGGCGCGTTGCTCCTGTTCTTCCTAGGCTGGAAATCCTTGATGTGAATCAGCGGAATCCGTCCTGGATATTTCTTGAAATAGTCCACCGGATTGCGTCCGGCGAACACCATCCAGCCGCAGTCGAGTTCGAAGTGCACCAGGGCCGGATCGGTCTCGCGCCAGACGATGTCATAGCTGACCTCACCATTACCGAGATCCCCGAACTCGCGGACATGATTGTGCAGAGCGAACTGCAACCCAGCGCGCCTGGCTCCCTCGCCGATGCGATTGGCGACATCGACGGTGCGTTTGGCTTCCTCGCGACTCATCGAAGCGTTCCCGTCGAGTTGGGTAGCCATCGCTTTGGAAACTTGTTCGACCAGCGACCCCGCCACGACGTAAGTGGCGCCGAGCGCATGGGCTTCGTCGAACGCCTTACCGAAGTTGTCCATGTCGACGTGCAGGTGCGCACTTGGACAGCGCAGGCCCGCATCGTCGATCAAGCGACGGAACTGATTGGGTTGCATACCCGCGAAATTCACGACCTCAACTTCTTTGAAACCAATCTTCGCGAGCTGATGCAGTGTTCCTGCGGGATCGCGCCTGAACGTGTCATTGACCATCCATAACTGGATACCCACCGGCTTGCCCGACGGATTGGCGCTGAGGCGGCGCGAAAGCCCGAACATGCCCAGCGCTGTGCCTGCACTCGCTGCGCGTATGAGAAATTGGCGGCGCGATGGTTGAGGCATAAACACTCCCGAATCAATGTGAAATTTTCGCGCATTCATGCGCGCTCCCGCACGCAACGTGACGACTGCCGATCGTGTCACGCTGTGAAATTATCATGGCTGTTCTTGTCTTAGCTCGTACGCAGAGCCGGCCCATATGCCAACAGATTTCCCGTCGGTCAACCGCTGCTGCGGAGCTTTAGGTTAGCCTCAGCCGGAACACAAGCTGCGCTGGATTCCTTCAGACGCGCGATAACCCAGGCGGCCGTCGCAGTCGATAAAAGGCATATGGCTATCGCTGCGTAGCCATAGCTTTGAATTCCATAGTTCGCACCCAAAAAACCCGCCAAGGCCGTTCCCGCTGAAGCGAGCAGGATCTTGCCACTGCCTGTGGCCGATGCGACTCGGCCTTTCGGATCGACCCGGGCCGCCAAGCCGAAAATAAATGGATAGAGAAACCAGAACATCACCACCAGAGCGGAGAATGCCGCCCAAAATTGAGCTTGATTCTTGGCTGCGGCCAAGCCCAGCATGACGACGCCGATCAGCGGAAGACCGATCATCAAGGGCAGGACATTTCCAACGCGCTTGGAAACAAAAATGGCGATCACGCCTCCAGACGCACCGATGAGCGAAACCACCGACATGCCCGCGCCCAAAGCAGTGCCAAGCAGGCCGACTGAATGCGCGATACGTTCAACGAATACGTATAGCCCGCTTACCGCTGCCGACATCAAGGCCATCGTCAGGACGACACCGGCGGCGGAAAGCAGATCGATGCGGTCGTTGGGCCTGGCCGGATCAGTAGCGAACGCGCCTGCGGCCGCGGGGGAAGTCTGGAACGATTTGAACGAAATCAGGAACAAGGGTACGGCCAGGACGACGGCCAAGATGACGATGCCGCCGAAAACACCCGCGGCGCCATAGGTCTGCATCCCGTAGCCGAGCATCGGATTGATGAGCACGCCGAGAAGCAAGGCGATGGTTCCCGCGGCACCGTAGGTACGCTGGGGCGCGTCCGCTCCGGCACCAATGGCCGAGGCCAGCGAATAAACGAGGCCGAACGCCGCTCCGGACACTGCTCGAACCAGGGCGAGCATCCCAAGCTGCGTCACATATATGGAAGTGATCTGCGCCGCTATCGCCAGTATTGTTGCGAGGATCAGCACCGCCTTTTTCGGCAGCCTGTGCACGAATGCGGAAGCGCCCAACATGACGCAGCCCATGGTCAGGACTTCGGTGGTGACCATGAGGCTGGCTTGCTGGATATCGAAATGCGCCGATTCGACTAGGCCGCCGACGATCCAGGGGATCGCGCTTTGCGCCGTGTTGCCGAGCGTAATGCCGAAACCGACCACCAAAGTTCGGCGGTCGGGCAAAAAAGAAGCCATTGAGGTCACGTGCGACTCCGCTCGTTCTGCGCTTGTGATCATTTCAACCGGATGTCATCGGTCGCCGTGTCGACCCGCATGCCCGCCAGCTACGAAGATGCAATGCAATTCTCACGCATGTCGCCACCGCCGAACGGCGGCAAGGTTCAAGAATAGCCGTGGGCACGCTCACTTTCCCTCAACCTCCTGTCCGAGGCCTAGTGAAAATAATGCGTACCCACGTTGACAGGTCAGGGGTCTGTCAGAACTTGGCGCGCACACCGAATCCGATGCGGCGACCGACCACCTCGTACGCCACCGAATCAAAGGATTTGATGGTGTATACCCGATTCGCCGCATTGGTGAGGTTGACCACGTCGGCGACGACCGTCCAATGATCGTCGAGCGCGTAGGAAACCGAGGCATCGAGCTGTCCATAGCCGTCGTTGTATAGCGTGTTGCCGAACACGTCCTGGCCGAGCAGCACGTAGCTGCTGCGGTAGCCGTAGGCCAGACGCGCATTGAAGCCGTCTTTCTCGTAGAACACGGCGACGTTGTAGCTTTTCTTGGAGACGCCGTCGAACGGAATCGACTTGCCCGCGAGCGTACCGTGGGTGTAGTTGGCCGAGCTGCCAGCAAGCGTGCCGTTGAGTACAAAGCCGAAGCCGTTTTCGAAGACCTGCTGATAACCGAGCTCAAGGCCGTGGATGATGGCGCTGCCCTGATTATCCGGAGCCAGGAAGGAGTTCCAGGTGTAGCCGAACCGTTCCACATTTTGCGATGTGGACTGGGCAATGAAGCTGTCGATCGACTTGTGGTACGCAGCCGCCCACAACGCGCTGGACGGAGCCAGATACCATTCCAAGCCGAGATCAAGGTTGGTGCTCTGATAGGCCTTCAAATCCGGATTGCCGCCCGCGGCAACCCTGCCCCCGCCCTGTGCGCCGTTGTTGTTTCCGTAGTTGATGATGTTGAGCGACGGCGCCAGCTGCGTGGCGAAGTCCGGCCGCGTAACGCTCTTGCCAGCTGCGAAGCGCAGCAGCAGGTCGTCACGGATGTCGAGTTCCAGATTGAGCACCGGCAGCAGGTTGAAATAGCTGCTCTTGTAGTCCTTCGAGGTGATATCCGACGACGTGTACTGCAAGTGACCGAGATTCGCATTGTCGTAAACAATGGTGAAAGGTCGAAAGTATCCTGTCGCCGATTCATCCGTCCAGACACCGCGCACGCCGACATTGCCCTTCAGCGGCATGCCGAAAAGCTCCGTCTCCAGGTCGTCCTGGATATAGACCGCGTTGGCCTTCTCGGTTATCTCGAAGGAAGGACCCGGCTGAAATTGTTCCACGAGCGGCGGATTGGCCGCGGGATCAAGCTTCTGCAACGCGGCCGCAAGCTGACTGGGCGTCATGAAAAACTGCCGACTGAACGGGACAGAGAACTCGCCACCGCCAAAATTGCTTTCAGGGTAAAACCCGCTGAAGCCATTGAGAAGGTAGGCGTTCGAATTTCCCTTGGGATCGGCGTATTGTTTGCGGCTCACATCGCGTTCGGCAAGACGGACACCGAATTCGAGCTGTCGGGACAGCGGTACGTTATCCAGATCGAGCTTGCCGTTGAGGGCGAGCGCCGTCTCGGACTGATCATTGTTGCGACTACTTTCAGACAAACCGCGCGAGAAGTAGTTGCCCGCCGAAGAGAGGTCCGGATTGCCGACCAACTGGAGTTGCAACTTCTTGCCGTCGTTCGTGACCACATAGGGTGTGACGTAGGCAGTTGTGACATTGGCACCGGTTAGGTGTAGCGATCCACGCCCGCGCGAATATGACAGATCGCCGTCGAAGTGGAAGGCACCAAAGTCCTTGCGGTAGTTCAGGCCCAGTTGGGTCAACGAATCGGTCTGATCGTACTGGTTGACACTGTCGGTCACCGACCCGGTAACGGGGACGGACGTGAACGAGTCGCCGTTGGCGACGGCTCCGGGCACGGTGCAGAAGCCGCCCGCCGGAGCCCCCGCAGAGCCGCAATTCCCGAGCAGGCTGATCCCTGATTTCCCCGGCAGTACCAGCCCCGGCGGTATAGTGACGAAACCATTCGGAACGATATCCCAGGTGGAATTCAGGGCCGTGTCGTTCGCGGTACGGCGAGAATACAAGGCGTTCGCCGTTAACCGGCTGTCGTCGGCCAGCTTCCATGCCGCCTTGACCTGAGCGGTGGTACGTTCGCGCGTGTCAATGTCCTGGCGCTCATGAAAGGTCCACGGGCCACTGAGGTTTTTCGTGCCTAAAAGATTCGGCGTTCCGGAGCCGGTCGAATCGATGTCCGGGTAGGCTGCCCAATTCGCCGGCGTGCCCCAGCCATAGGTATCCGTGTAGTCATCGCGAATTTCGCGTTTCGAATAGGTGAGGTTAGCCAGAATGCCGAACGTCTTGGCATCGTTTCTCCAGCTTGCGAGAGCCGATACGTCCGGATTGAAAGCCTTGTTGAGTTCGCGGTACTGACCATTCGCCGATGCGAACACATGATTGCCGAGTTCGAGCGGATTCTGCGTCACGATATTGACCACGCCGCCGATACCACCCTCGACCATTGCCGCGGTCGGCGATTTGTACACCTCGACGCGCTGCACGATTTCCGACGGCAGTACGTCGAAGTTGGTCGAGCGGCCGGTGCTCGCATCCGTTCCACCGTTGCGAATGTCTTCATGTGTTTCGGTGCCACTGACCACGGTGCGGCCATCGACTTCGCCGCGCACGAAGTTGGGGCCGAGACCGCGGATCGAAATGAAGTCGCCTTCGCCGCGCGTTCTCTGGATCGTCACGCCCGGAACACGCTGCAGCACTTCGGCGATATTGGCGTCGGGCAGCTTGCCCACGTCCTCGGAATTGATGGCATCCACGAACGAGTCGGCGTTGCGCTTCGTGTCGAGCGCCGCCTCGAGTGATTTCGCGATACCAGTGACGGTGATCCCTTCCATCACCTGTGTTTGATCGGAATTCTTCTTGGATGGCGCATTTTGCCCAGCCGCCGTAGCTGGCAACTGCTGATCAGGCTTGCTCGATGGTGCCGTCGAATCTTGTGCGCTCGCCATGATCGGCAGCGCTACAGCTATGGCCGTCGCCAGAATGACGGGCTTCAGAACAATCCTCATCTCTTCACTCCCCTCTTAAATGGTTGATGTAGTTGTCAGCAGTTACGAAATCTCTGATAATAAATCTAAAATATTACATTGTAATTTTGATGTCAACAGATTTGAGCTACATCACGAAAAGTCGATAACAGTGGGGGACAAGTATTCCGAAAACTGAGCACTGCCCGGGAAACGCGCGCATCGAGTTGGCGGCTGCTAAATGCACAAGGCGAACATGGTGATTTTCGAGTGTTACTAACTGCCGGCGCGAAAGCCTGCACGCCGCAAAACTGCATCATCGAGGAATAATTCGCAGATCGGTCGCGCAACGCACTTTGATCGAGGCAAATGACAAACGAAACTGGAGCATCTATGCGCGGTCTACGCGGCACCGCTCGCAAACGCGCGCGGTTTACATCTCGACCAACCGTTCGACCGCAGGGTTTCCTTCAAGGGCGTGGAGTGACGCGGCCCTCTCGTTTCGTGATCTTTTCCATCGTTGATATATTTCATACTATATGTTATACCTTACATATTGCAATTAACATCTTTCACTTTTCGTTTATTCCTTTCAAGTGTCCGTACTCGCCTACAGATCCGTCCGCTCGAAAGA
>Ga0105239_10001762_pt1 | contig 28494 bp, 25 predicted proteins | sample KBSC44metaG_FD_92761 | JGI IMG/M metagenome (GOLD analysis project Ga0105239, IMG submission 92761) | Corn rhizosphere microbial communities from Kellogg Biological Station, Michigan, USA - KBS C4-4 metaG | ecosystem: Host-associated > Plants > Roots > Rhizosphere > Soil | place: Michigan, USA...
CCTGATGCTACCGCTATAATATTTTTAACGCCCGGCACACCGGTGTTTTTTTGCGATGTAACACGCGATGTCATGTTGATGTGCACCTCTGCTTCTTTACTTACAAAATAAAGTATTGCATTGCGGCAGGCGTTTTCAATCATCGCCTTTAGCGGGCATGCGGGCGTTGTTAATATTACCGAAAAGCTAACACGGTTGCCTTCAATAACAATATCCTGTATCATGTTCAGGGTTACCAGGTCTTTTTTTAGGTCTGGTTCCTCAACATTGCCAAGGGCTTCTAAAACTTGTTCGCGGGTTATGGCCATAATTACTAGCAAATTTACTCAATGCAAGCCGCATTAGTGTCATTTGAATGATAGTTTAGTTGGAGTCCGATAGTCGGAGAGTCCGAAGTCAGAAAAGTCCGAAAGACGAAGTTGTTGGGGAGACGCTTTATGTTTTAGGGGAACCGCGTAATTTTAGCTTATGATTGTTGGTTCCAATATCTTTTCTGCAATAACGCCGCCTTCAACCGATACCTGGTAAACTTTGTTTTTGGCGTCACCGGCCAGTACTTTCGCTATTGTTGTTCCTTCAAAATACAGTCCCGCGTTTTCATCAAGGCCGTAACCGGGTTTTATGTCACCCTTTAAAACCATATCCTGGTAGGTAGTTGCGCGGGCAGGCGACGAATGGTAATGCGGACTTACACTTCCTTTTAAAAACCCCAGGCTTTTAACACTGCTTAAAGCTTTGGGGCGTGAGTCGGAAAGGCCCTCATGAAACCAGCAGATAGCACCGGCGCTTGAGCCTGTTAAAACAATACCATTCTCCCATGCGGTTTTCAATATTTTATCGATGCCATGCGCCTGCCAAAGAGCAATCATATCCAGGGTGTTGCCACCCGGTACTAAAATGGCATCAGCAGTCAGCAGCGATTCTTCAAAAGATATTTTTTGCGTGGCCGATTCGATGAATACCTTTTGCACGTATGGCTCAGTAGAAAACTTTTTAAGGTTATCGAGCATGTAATTGATATATCCCTGGTTATCGCCGGATGCTGTTGGCAATACGCAAATCTTCGGTTTTTCCTTGCCGGTTAACCCAATCAGGTACTTAATCCATGGCGGACCGTAAGCACCGCCCGTAACCAATATCTTCCTTAATGGTTTTGGAGTTGATAAAGCGGCTGCAAAATTATTATTTGAGAGTGATAGCCCTGCCAATGCGACGGCGGATTGCCTGATGAATTTTCTGCGTATCATGTTTTAAAGATAGTCCGAAAGTCGGAAAAATAAGTAAAGAAAAAAGCGAGATCGTTGCTAAACACCAACGGTGCAAATCAGATTGTCGCTTAATCACGAAACGTTCCGATGGAACGTAAAACCTGTTTGTGATTTTTCTACCGACGAAGTGCTCCTATGGAGCACACTACAGCTTCGTCCCTTAGGGACGTTTGGTCAGTAGAAAAAAAAATAATGAATTGAAAGTGTTCCGTTAGGAACACCTGGTGATATGTTACAATTTGATTTATGCCACCCCAATCGGCGAAATCACTTTAATATAGTATATTTACAAAAAGCCAATTGCCATAATGGCACATAAATTTGCTTTTGTAACAACGGTATGTAGTTTGTTATCTAATTTGTAAATTCACATCCCGGCAATGGGCCGGACTAAAATCCTAAAGAAAAAACATATGAAAAACTTACTAATAGTATTGGGCATTATCATTGTGATTGTGCTCGTAGGCTCATGCAGCTATAACGGCATCGTTAAAAAAGATGTGGTTGTGAAGGCAAAATGGTCGAACGTACAATCAGACTACCAGCGCCGCAGCGATTTGATCCCTAACCTGGTTGCAACAGTAAAGGGGGCAGCCAACTTCGAAAAAAGCACTTTAGTTGAAGTTACAGAGGCCCGCGCCAAAGCAACATCAATACAGGTTGACGCCAGCAAGCTGGATGCTGAACAGATACAAAAATTCCAGGCCGCACAGGGTGGGCTAACCCAGGCCCTGGGTCGTTTGCTTGTAGCGTCTGAAAATTACCCGGAACTGAAATCGAATGCGAACTTTATGGGCCTGCAATCGCAATTGGAAGGCACCGAAAACCGCATCAATGTTTCGCGCCGCGATTTCAATGATGCTGTGCAGGATTATAACGGAAGCGTGCGATCATTTCCGGCGGTGATTTTTGCCAAAATTTTTGGGTTTAGCGAAAAGACAGGCTTTGCCGCAGATGCCGATGCACAAAAGGCACCTAAAGTAGCATTCTAATAATTAGTGAATTAGTGAAGGACTGAATTAGTGATTAGTGAAGGGTTTTTCTTCAATCACTAATTCACTAACTCGCTAATTCACAATTTAAAAAACTGATATATTCTTAAAAACAGTACCCACATGGCCGTATTTAACGACGAGGAGCAGCAACGTATCCGCAGCGCAATTGAAAGTGCCGAGAAGAATACCTCGGGGCAGATTAGGGTTTGTATTGAAAAAACTTGTAGCGAGGGTGTGCTTGACCGTGCGGCCAAATATTTTCATCAGCTGGACATGCACAAAACCCGGCTGCGCAATGGCGTGCTGATTTATGTGGCTACTGTCGACCGTAAATTTGCCATTATTGGTGATGCCGGGATAAATAAAGTAGTACCCGACAATTTTTGGGATGACACCAAAGAACAGATGCTGAACCAGTTTAAGTACGGCAACCTGGTTGAAGGGATTGTAACCGGCCTTACCATAGCGGGCGATAAACTGAAGCAATACTTCCCGCATCAAAACGATGGGAGCAATGAAATATCAGACGATGTAGCCTTTATGGATGGCGAATAAACATAACCCCATGTTAAAAAAACTCATTTTATTTTCGGGCCTGCTGTTTATTGGCTTTATAGCCTTTGCACAGCAACTGCCGCCAAAGTCGAATACGCTGGTTACTGATTACACCGGCACCCTTCGCGACGTGGAAAAGGGCTTGCTTGAACGCAAGCTTGTTACGTTTGCTGATTCAACCTCGACACAAATTGCGGTGGTAATTATTAAGTCGGTCGGCGATTATGACATTAATGACTATGGCCAAAAACTAGGCCGTGCCTGGGGTATTGGCGAAAAAGGCAAGAATAATGGCATCCTGGTGTTGGTGGCGCTTATTGACCATAAAGTTGCAATACAAACCGGCTTTGGCGCCGAGGGCGCAGTAACCGACCTTGCCACACACGAAATTATTACCAATGATATCGTCCCCCGGTTTAAGCAGCAGGATTATTATGGAGGCCTCGATGCAGGCACCACAAAGCTGATGCAGTACATGAAAGGTGAGTACAAGGCTACTAAAAAAGTTAAAAGCGACGATGGCGGCGGCTTCCCAATCGGGCTTGTTGTAGCTATTGTGATTGTAATTCTTGTTATCGTTTTCAGTAAACGTGGCGGAGGCGGTGGTCATATTATTGGCAGCCGCGGGGGCGCAAGTCCGTTCTGGTGGTTTTTAGGCGGCGCCCTGCTTGGACGCGGCAGCGGCGGCTGGGGTGGTTTTAGCGATGGCGGCGGCGGTTTTGGTGGTGGCTCATCAGGCGGCGACAGCGGCGGTGGTTTCGGCGGCTTTGGTGGCGGCGACTTCGGCGGCGGCGGTTCGAGTGGTAGCTGGTAAAATCAGTTGGCAGTTGCGAGTTGGCAGTAGGCAGTTAAAAGGTTGAAGAGGTGCAATATTTTGCGTCCGCCAGCTTAAGGTTTACAGCGACTAAATTGAAAGGCGAGAAGGCATAATGTACAAGGAAAGTTTTATAGATAACGAGATCCGCAAACTTGCGCTTATTTTGGCCAGGCTGATTGGGCTAAAGGCCGATGGAAAAGCTGATGAATTTGTAAAGCTTGCTGATAGCACGCTTTTAAACGAGTATAGTATCGACTGGGACGAATTGCCCGGTATGCCGTTAGATGATTTTGAGGTGCTGCTGCAAAATAACAATTACACGGCTGATAAGCTTGATACACTGGCGCAACTGTTATACCTGCGGGTGGAACCCTTTGATGCCAGCGATAAAACGTTAGCCTGCCTGCAAAAAGTGCTGCTTATTTTTAATATACTCGAGAAAAAATACCACGCGCAATCGCTCGGTAACATTAACAAAAGAAATTTTATCAATCAATATCTGCATAACAATTCATGAAGGACCTTAGGTGGAAAAAACTATCCTCCCATTATCTACACAAAGGCCCCTGGGCCACCCTGCGCAGCGATCGTTGCGAAATGCCTGACGGGCGAATAGTTGAAGACTATTACGTTTTAGAGTATCCCAATTGGGTAAACGCCGTTGCCATAACCGACGACAACAAAATTTTAATGGTACAGCAATACCGCCATGCTGCGGAGATTGTATCTATTGAATTGCCTGGCGGGGTTATAGAGGCGGGCGAAAGCCCCGAGGCTGGCTTGAAACGCGAATTGCTGGAGGAAACCGGTTACCAGTTTGACGATTTTGAGCTGCTGTGTGTTACCTACGCCAACCCATCCACCGCAAATAATTATACATCGTGCTACCTGGCACGGGGCGGCAGAAAAGTGCAGGATCAATCGCTTGATGAGCACGAAGAACTAATAGTTGAAACTTTTACTATCGATGAAGTAAAGCAACTGCTGGCCGAAAACAAAATAGCCCAGGCACTGCATTGTACCGGGCTTTTTTATGCTTTTGAAAAGATAGGCTAAGGGCGAAAGGTAAAAGGTTTTGAGTAACTTTTTTACCTTTAACCCTTTACCTTTCGCCTTTCACCTCTTCCTCTACGGCTTTTTCACTACCGTTAACTTTCGGATGCAGTTATTGTCCTGGTCGGCAACATAAATATTGCCTGACGCGTCAACGGCTATCCCCTGCGGATTGCTGAACAGGGCTGTTGCACCGTCGCCGTTTGTAAAGCCCGACACGTTTAATGTCCCGGCTAAAATATACAATACGTTTGCGGTGGTGCATTCAATTATGCGCCCGCCTTCATCGGCTATAAAAATATTGCCCTGGCTATCCAGCGCCAATGCCGATGGGAAATTGAGCAGTGTTGTTTGCGTTGGGCCACCGGCTATGGTGGTTACCACGCCGGCTGGCGTAATTTTACGGATGGCAGAGTTGCCCTGGTCGGCAACATAAACATTGCCGGCTGCATCAACCGCTACGCCGTTGGGGGTATCAAACGCAGCGGCAGTTCCTGTAGCGTTTACATAACCTGCGGTTTTAACCCCGGCAAGCGTAGTTACCACGCCGGCGCTGGTGATTTTGCGGATAGCGTTATTGCCCCGGTCGGCAACGTAAATATTGCCCGAGGCATCGATTGCCAGTCCGGCCGGGTTGTTAAACTGGCTTGCCGTGCCGGTGGCATTTACAAAGCCGGCGGTACCACTGCCTGCAAAAGTGCTTACGACACCTCCCGCTGTTATTTTACGGATCACGTTATTGCCAAAATCGGCCACATAAATATTACCCGTGCCATCGGCAACTAAACCCTGTGGCCCGTAAAACTCTGCATCTGCAGCAGCGCCTTCGGTATAGCCGAGGGTTCCCTTGCCGGCAAATGCACTAACCGTGCCGCCAGGGTTTACAAAACGGATGCGGTTATTAAATGAATCAGCCACATAAATGTTGCCTGCGGCATCCACGGCAACACCGCCCGGGTTGTTGAACTGTGCCGCGGCACCCGCCCCGTTATTATATCCGGCGGTTCCGCTACCTACAAGTGTCGAAACTGTAGTAACCAAACCGCTAAGCGCCGACGCCGTAGTAAATTGTACCGCCGCTCCGTATGCCGTCCCGCTACTGTTGCTGGCGTAGGCCCTTGCGTAGTAAGTTGTAGCCGCTGTCAGCCCGGTTAGCGCGCAGGAAACCTGGGCTGGCAGCGCCGAGAAGTTAGTTAAATCGGCAGCGACTTTGATATCGGCCGTTGTTGGCGTTTTGTTGGTGGCGCTATAGCAAACGCCCGCAGTGGTTATAACACTACTGCCGGCACCGGTTATGCTGCCTCCGCTCTGCGCGGTCGTCGACGTCAGGTTGATAATTAATGCGTCGGTAGTAATGGTTGGTAATGTTGTAGTGGTTGTTGTGGTTGTAGTGCTGCTTTTTTTACAGCTGTTGAATAGCAAAGCTATCGAGATGAACAAGGCAGGCAAAAGCACTTTGCCGAAATAGGGGGTTTTCATGCAAATAAGATTAAGAGGGTGTATATGTTTAATTCATGCAGCTTACGCTATAGTATTCGTTATTTAACTGCAAGTATATTAATTGTATTATGGATGTGTAAAAATTTAACAAATATTAACAAGGGGGGGGGAGCCGGCGTGATCAGTGAATAGTGTTTATTTCAGGATTGAGTTAAAGCAAGGCGTGGGAAATACGCCGGGATACCTTGGACTTTCATCGCTCAAGTATGGATATTGAGGTTTTGGTTTCCGAAAATTGGTGGGTAGCCCACAGCGTATTTATCCGCTTAAATGAGTATATGCGAGGTTACGATATTAGAACTACGTTATTTAAGTTAATTAAGTGAACGATATTCAAGCGGTGAGTGACCAACTTTCTGCTTAAACAATCTTGCAAAATGCTGTGGATATTTAAAGCCAAGTTCGTAGGCGATCTGGCTGACCGTTTTATTGGGGTCGAATATTTTCTCCTTGGCAATATCAATCAGTTTAGCCTGTATATATTCTGATGCAGTTTTGCCTGTCTCTTTTTTTACCAGGTCGCCAAAATAGTTAGGGGAGAGATGTAAAGCTTCGGCGCAGTAAGCAACAGATGGCAGCCCGACCGTTTGTGGCTTCTCAGATTCAAAATATCCGTTTAATATCTGCTCAAATTTTTCGAGGACACCTTTATGTATATGGTCGCGGGTGATAAACTGCCGGTCGTAGAAACGGACACAATAATCGAGCAGCAATTGGATATTGGTTACTATCAGCCGCTTGCTGTGTTTGTCAATCGACTGTTCCAGTTCATAATCTACCTTCGAGAAACAATCCAAAACAATGTTCCTTTCCCGTTCCGATAAATGAAGGGCTTCGTTCGATTGATATTCAAAAAAGTTATAGTCGCCGATGTGTCGCCCAAGTGTTGTTCCATGTACCAGGTCAGGATGAAAAACAAGTCCGTGACCTTTAGGCTGATAAATTTCGCCATTACTATTCATGCCCACCACTTGTCCGGGCGCCATAAAAACAAGCGTTCCTTCCTGGTAATCGTAAGTGTTCCGGCCATAAACCAAGTCTCCGCATTTTACATCTTTCAGGAAAACAGTATAGAAACCAAAATACATGCGGTGGCCTTGCCGTGGCGCAGCTTTTGAAAAATCAACCACACTTACCAGCGGGTGTTTAGTGACATTGTTGTTAAAAGCGTTGTATTCGCTGATCGTATTAAACCTAAGCATCTCGTCCATATCCTTCGTTTACGTTATTCAAAGTTATCACTTTATCTATCTGTTGATTACCAGGTATTTCAGAATCAGTAAAAATGGTATACATATCCGTAATCCGTATCCTATCAGGGGCGATAAAATGCCTCACATTTGTAATGTCGAAAGCAAATTGAGCATAAACTCGAAAGCTGTCAACAGCCCATTTTTACCTAATTGCCAAATTTTTATGAAAAAAATCTTAGCAGGTTTTGCATTATTGATCGCATGTTCAGCTTGTGCTCAGCAGCCAGAAAATAAGCCGGAACAAAAAGGTCCGGCAGTTCAAACCAAATCCGGAATTTTGCGGGGCGTTACCATAGACGATGTCTCCAGTTTTAAAGGGATTCCGTTTGCGGCAGCGCCTGTTGGTGCACTTCGCTGGCGTGCACCGCAACCATTCCCTGCCTGGCAGGGAGAGCGGGATGCCACCAAATATGGAGCGGATTGTGCACAGCGCGGCTTTGGCCAGGGTAATGGCGGGATGTCACCAACTTCTTCGGAAGATTGCCTTTTCCTGAATGTATGGCGGCCTGCAGGTTCTTCTAAAGGTGCAAAATTGCCGGTAATGGTTTGGATACATGGGGGTGGTTTCGTATTTGGAAGCGGGAACCAGGGGCCTGATTTTTCGGGAGCTTCGTTCACTGATAAGGGCGTCATGCTTGTTACTGTTAATTACCGTTTAGGCCGCTTTGGCTTCTTTGCGTTTCCAGCCCTAAGCCGGGAACATCCGGAAGAAGCAAAAGGAAACTACGCCTACATGGACCAGATCGCGGCGCTTAAATGGATAAAAGAAAATATCGCTGCGTTTGGGGGCGATTCAAATAATGTGACCATATTCGGTGAATCGGCAGGTGGGGTTTCTGTACAATCATTGGTTACCATTCCGTCTGCAAAAGGCTTGTTTCAAAAAGCGATAGTCGAATCTGGCGGTGGCCGTGACGGCGTGCTTACCGGGCGTCCTATTAACAAGGAAAATGCGGATTCTTATTATCCTGTTTCCGCAGAAACTATCGGAGTAAATTTCGCAAAAAAACATGGAATCCAGGGTACAGATGCTGCCGCTTTGGAAAAACTAAGATATCTAAGTGCTGCTGAGGTTTTAGACGGCGGGCAGGAAACGGATGGCCCGGGCGGAGCCCCAATTTATCCCGGTCCGATCCTGGATGGTAAACTGGTTGTTGAAACAGCTCAGAGCGCGTACAATGCAGGCAGACAGGCAAAGGTGGCACTCATGATCGGGTCGAATAGCGCCGAAGTCCCCGCAGGGTTTGTTAATGCTAATTCAAAAGAAACATTGTTTAATCTTTTTGGCGGCATGAAGGATGATGCTAAAGCAGTTTATGATGCAGATGGGAATACAGAATTTGCCAAAATACTTACTTTAGTTAATACAGATAAAGTTTGGGCTGAACCTGCCCGGTTTAGCGCCAGGGCAATGGTAGCAAAAGGTGCCCCGGCATATCTTTACCTGTTCTCGTACGTGTCTCCTTCTATGCAACAGTTTATGCGTTACGGCGCCGGACACGCTTCGGAAATTGCATATGTGTTCGACAACCTGAGAGGCAGAAATGGAGCCGACACTATACAAAAGGACCACCAGGTCGCTAAACTAATGAATACCTATTGGACAAATTTCGCCAAAGCGGGTAATCCTAACGGAAGCGACTTGCCGAAATGGCCCGTTTACGATCCTAAAAGGAATGAACTTATCGAATTTCGGCCCGATGGCTCTGCAATAGGTGAGCCTGATCCAAGGAAGGCGAGATTGGATATGATCGAGAAAGCTGTTACGTCAGGAAATCTGCACTAAAGCACAAGTCGGGAGTTTTGCGTCAACTAAACAAAAAAGGAATTATTCAAATCTGAAAATTATGAGATGTTTATTGCGTGCTACGCTATTCGCCTTTGCTCTTTTATATGTTGGTGCGGTTCACGTTAAAGCGCAAACGCGACGGGATTCATCCGCATCGCAGAAAGCCGGGCAATTACAAGGTGGCGGATTTTTTACCGGCGGAACGGCCACTGTAGTTAGGATGCCCGCCGCCCCGGATATCAACTGCGGCCTGGCAAAGGTAAGCTTTCAGCCGGGCGCCCGCACAATTTGGCATGCTCACGCCGGCGGTCAGATCATTGTTGTTACATCAGGAACAGCCTGGTACCAGGAAAAAGGCAAACCTAAGCAGATAATTTCCCAGGGCGAAACAGTGGTGTGTCCTCCTGGCGCGATGCATTGGCACGGTGCGGCACCGGATGGCCCGATGACACACACAGTAGTTACGCCTAATTTAGATAAAGGTGGAGTTACTGCCGGACCGGCAGTAACGAATAAGGAATATATGGGCGTAAACTGATATTGCAAATTCATCATTACGTTGTAACGATTTTGTTTACAGCAGAGAGTATGCAGTTTTAATCACTGGCCCATTGTTTCATTTAGCCCACCAGTAAAAATGGTACAAACTTCCGTAATCTGTATCCTGGTTATGCTGATAATAGGTATGACCTTTGTATAGGATTAAGAAAAAGAAATACTTGTGGAAAAAGTTAAATTAAATAACGGTGTTGAAATGCCAATCTTGGGATTCGGCGTATTCCAGGTAACCGACCTGGCAGAATGTGAAAGAAGTGTTTTAGATGCTATCGAAACTGGTTACCGGTTAATTGATACTGCGCAATCCTATATGAATGAGGAAGCCGTTGGCAAAGCAATTAAGCAAAGCGGGGTAGCCCGCGAAGAACTGTTTATCACCACTAAGTTGTGGATTCAGTCGAACGGTTACGAAGGGGCAAAAAAAGCCTTCGAAAATTCTTTAAAGAAATTGCAGCTGGACTACCTGGACCTATATTTAATTCATCAGCCTTACGGGGACGTGTACGGCGAGTGGCGGGCAATGGAAGAGCTTTACAAAGAAGGAAAGATAAGAGCCATTGGCGTAAGTAATTTTCACCCTGACAGGCTGATGGACCTGATCGTGAATAACGAAATCGTTCCGGCCGTTAACCAGGTGGAAACTCATCCGTTCCATCAGCAAAATGAGGCCCAGCAGTTTATGATAGAAAACAATGTGCAGATCGAGTCGTGGGGGCCATTTGCTGAGGGTAAGAATGATTTGTTCAAAAATGAACTGTTGCAATCAATTGGCGACAAGTGCCATAAATCAATTGCCCAGATCGTACTGCGCTGGCTTACTCAACGAGGCGTGGTTGCTATCCCTAAATCTGTTCGCAAAGAACGTATGGCTGAAAACCTAAACAGTCTGGACTTTAAACTCAGCACAGAGGAAATGGAAAAAATCAAAGCGCTCGACACTAAAGCCAGTAGCTTTTTCGACCATCGCGATCCCAAAATGGTAAAATGGCTGGGAGAACGTAAACTGAATAATTAAATCTGCTATACAGAAAACATGAAAAAAAGACAATTAGGAAATAGCGGGTTGGAAGTATCCGCATTAGGATTAGGCTGCATGGGGCTAAGCTATGGTTATGGGCCTGCAACGGAAAAGCAAGCTGGAATCCGATTATTACAAACGGCGTTTGAAAAGGGTGTCACTTTTTTTGATACCGCCGAAGCTTATGGCCCGTATGCAAATGAAGAACTTTTGGGAGAGGCGCTTGAACCATTTCGAAATGAAGTTATAATTGCCACTAAGTTCGGGTTTAAAGACGGTAAGCCTGCTTCAGGATTAGACAGCCGTCCGGAGACCATTCGTGCGGTAACAGAAGCCGCCCTGAAACGATTGCGAACCGATGTGATCGATCTGTTGTACCAGCATCGTGTCGACCCCAATGTGCCAATAGAGGACGTGGCCGGGACCGTAAAAGAATTGATTAAGGAAGGAAAGGTAAAACACTTCGGGCTTTCAGAGGCCGGGGCACAATCTATCCGAAAAGCGCACGCGGTGCAACCTGTAGCCGCGTTGCAAAGTGAGTATTCACTTTGGTGGAAGGAGCCTGAACTTGAAATTCTACCGACTCTTGAGGAGCTTGGAATTGGTTTTGTTCCCTTCAGTCCGCTTGGTAAAGGATTTCTAACCGGCGCGATTAATGAGAATACCACGTTTGACAAAACGGACTTCCGCAACATTGTTCCCCGTTTCTCAGAAGAGAACCGCAAAGCGAACCAGGTGCTTGTTGATGTATTGGGAAGTATTGCCGCCGGGAGAAATGCCAGCCCGGCTCAAATAGCATTGGCGTGGTTACTTGCTCAAAAAGAGTGGATCGTTCCTATTCCGGGCACTACCAAGTTGCACCGGTTGGAAGAAAATCTTGGTGCCGCTGAAATTCAGTTGTCGGCTGGTGAACTTAACGAGATCAATGCAGCAGTTTCTAAGATTGAGGTGCAGGGTACCCGTTATCCGGCACAAATGCAAAAAATGGTAAACCGTTAAACAAAGGCAATATTTTAAAGATTATAACTCAAAAATTAAAATTATGAAAAAAGCAATTTTCGTCATGTTATTATGCCTGGCCAGTGTGCAATTACTTCATGCCCAGGCGAGTTTACCATCTGCGCCACCGGCAAACCCTTCAAAAGAGGAGCGGGAGCTCCTTGATTTGTCAAAAACAAAATGGGCGTGGATGGCAGATAAAAAAGTTGACGAGTTAAATGGATTATTTGATGAAAAGTGTGTTTTTGTCCACATGGGCGGTAGCTGGGGAAAAACCCAGGAATTGAATACCATTAAAGGTGGTTTTATTTGGTACAAGAAAGCCGAAGTGTACGGCGCATCAGTAAACATCTTCGGAAACACAGCCATCCTTTTAAACGATATAGACTTATTGGCAGTGGTTGGCGGAAACGAAGTTACCCATGCTTTTATGGTCACCGAAGTTTATATTAAACAAGACGGTAAGTGGAAAATGGGCTCACTAACTTTTTCGACCCTGCTAAGGCCGGTTAAAATGGTTAATACTAAATAAAATTAAAAAGATTAACTAACTTGTTTACAAATAAATAACAGCCCCGGTTATTTTAAACCAATGCGTATTACTTAATACTTTTGAGATGGAAAAGACCAACACAAATTTTAACAGACGCGCCTTTCTGAAAGCCTCCGCCATTGCCGGCGGCGGACTGATGCTCCATTTTAGCGCCCTTGCTAAATTCGGACTCGCAGAAAGAGGTATTGACAACGCTGCCGAATGGCATGAGCTAACCGGTTACATCAAAATCACTCCAGACAACGCAATAAAGATCATTTGCCCGAACCCGGAGTTTGGCCAAAATGTGATGACATCGTTGCCTATGATGGTAGCCGAGGAACTGGATGTTGACTGGAAGAAAGTAGTGGTTGAAATGGGGCCGCATGATAACACTAAGTTAGGCCCGCAGTTTACCGGGGGCAGTAATTCTATGCGGATGTACTGGAAGCCATTACGGCAGGCCGGCGCTGCCGCACGTAATATGCTGATGCAAGCCGCCGCGCAAAGCTGGGCGGTGCCTATTGAAGAAATAACAACCAAAGCCGGTGAAATTTATCACGAAAAAAGCGGTAAAAAAGGCGTTTATGGTGATTTTGCCACGAAGGCATCGGCTATCCCTGTGCCTAAGGATGTGAAAGTTAAAGATGTAAAGACTTTTAATGTTGTACGGCATTCGCAAAAAAACGTTGAAGGGGCAAAAATTGTATCGGGCAAACCACTTTTTGGTTTGGATTATAAACACGAAGGCATGCTGATCGCCATGCCGGTACATCCGCCAGCTTTTGGTATGAAACTCAAATCATTTGATGCGTCACAAGCTTTAAAAATGCCGGGCATCAAAGATGTTTTCACCATTAAGCTATTTGAAGATGGATTTGAGCTGGGTGGTTTCGATACACGGACTTTTAATGTAATATTAGCGGTTGTAGGCAAAACCACCTGGGAAGTAATGCAGGCCCGTAGAAAATTGATTGTAGAATGGGAACCGGCCGGTGATACTAAAGATACCATGCAGGGCCATGGCGGAAAGCGGGAGGTTATTGTTCCCGGAGAGCTTGAAAGCACCGAAAAGCAAATGGAAAAGATGCGGGAGTATGCGGCTAAGCCTGCCCAAGTGCTAAGGAAAGATGGCGACCCGGAGACTGCCTTTAAAAATGCAGCTCAGGTCATCGAGCGTACCTATAATGCCCCTTTCCTGGCGCATAACTGTATGGAGCCGATGAACTTCTTTGCGCATGTTACTGATGACAAGGCTTTATTGGTAGGCCCGTTACAGGCACCAGGGTGGACCGAGCCCACGCTTTCAAAAGTGCTAAAGCTCTCTCCCGATAAGATCGAAATACAAATGACGCGTATGGGCGGTGGTTTTGGCCGCAGGGCCTATGGCCATTACCTGGTTGAGGCTGCGCTGATATCTAAACAGGCGAAAGCTCCCGTCAAACTCATTTACAGCCGCGAAGATGATGCGACCTATGGGATATATCGCCCTATGTACACGGCCACTTACCGGGCAGCTTTGGACGCAAACAAAAACCTCATCGCTTTTCACGTTAAGGGCGGAGGCATCCCTGAAAATGCTGTTCACCAAAACAGGTTTCCTGCCGGCGCTATTGACAATTACCTTGCCGAGGGCTGGGAGATCGCCTCTAATATTACGATCGGGGCATTCAGGGCGCCAAGGTCTAACTTCGCAGCCGCCGCAGAACAATCTTTCCTTGATGAGTTAGCGGAAGCAATGGGTAAAGACCCGATAGATTTTCGCTTGGAATTGTTAAAAAGAGCAAAAGAAAATCCCGTTGGTAAAAACAATGAATACGATGCCGACCGGTACGCAGGTGTGATAAAATTGGTTAAGGAAAAATCAGGCTGGAACGGTCCGGAGCAAAAGCAGTTCCACCGTGGCGTGGCAGCTTATTTCTGCCATAATTCATATGCCGCCCACGTGGTAGATATGACCACAAAAGATGGACAGCCGTATGTGGAAAGGGTTTTTAGCGCCATCGACTGTGGTATTGTTATCAACCCGGATGCGGCAACCAATATGGTGCAGGGTGCTGTTGTGGATGGAATTGGAAACTCGCTATATGGTGGATTGACACATAAGGATGGTGTTGTTGTGCAAAATAACTTCCATTCATATAGGATTATCCGGATGCATGAAGCACCTAAAAAAGTAGAGGTTCACTTCGTGCAAAATGATATTGACCCTACGGGATTGGGTGAGCCGCCTTTCCCGCCGGTATTTGGCGCAGTGGCTAACGCGCTGTACAAATCAACTGGTAAGCGTTATTATCAGCAACCCTTTTCGTCACCACAGCCGGAGATACCGAACGTTTAATTCATCAATTTTTCAAACTCAATTTTGATATTATGATCACGCTGAATATTAATAAGAAGACATATAATATTGACGCAGACCCGGAAACTCCCCTGCTTTGGGTGCTTCGGGACCATGTAGGCCTGGTGGGTACCAAGTTTGGCTGCGGGGTAGCGCAATGCGGAGCTTGTGTGGTACATTTAGACGGCGAGGCCGTTCGTTCCTGTGTAACAAGGATTAATCGTGCTGTGGGGAAAAAAGTGGTAACGATTGAAGGCTTGTCGGAAAAGAATGACCACCCACTGCAAAAAGCCTGGCTGGAATTAGACGTTTCACAATGCGGCTACTGCCAGGCAGGGCAGATCATGTCCGCTGCTGTCTTGCTAAAAGAAAATAAAAATCCGACAGACCAGGATATTAACGATGCCATGGCGGGTAATATTTGCCGGTGCGGTACCTATCTGCGTATACGCGACGCTATTCATTTGGCTTCAGAATTGCAAAAGAAAGGAAACGCGGGCTTATGAACACAAAATTTTTAAACAGGGCCAGGTACAGCAGAAGTTTACGCACGCCGATTGTAATTTGCTTGTTGTGTTGCGTGGTAGCCTTTATGGCATTTACCCTAAATGATAATAATTTAAAAGCTGCCGGAAACAAGGCACTGCCATTAATTGAAAAGGACAGTATTGCTTCTTTAAAGGCTTTTAACCAGGTTTATACCGTATTAATGAGTGCCCGTTGCATGAATTGTCACCCATCCGGAAATGTTCCATTGCAGGGAGATGATAATCATTTACACACCATGTTGCCAAAGCGTGGCCAGGATGGCAAAGGCCTTTACGCGCTGAAATGCGCTAACTGTCATCAGCCTACCAATACACCGGGTTTGCATACGCCCCCGGGTAATCCTAACTGGCATTTGCCACCGGCAAACATGCGGATGGTTTTCCAGGGAAGAACACCGCGCCAACTGGCCAAACAATTGATCGATCCAAATCAAAACGGGCATAAGGATATGAAAAAGTTGATTGAGCACGCAGATGATGGTTTGGTGCTTGCAGCCTGGAACCCGGGCGAAGGGCGCACATTGCCTCCGATGAGTCATGCAGCCTTTAAAAAGGCCTGGCTTACATGGTTAAACAACGGTGCTTATGCGCCGGCAAAGTAAGCCCTCGTTACCGTTCAACAAACCGGGACGTTATGAAAAAGCTGATCTTTTATTTTCTTTTGATTGGATTTTGTTCGGTTTACGCGTGTTCAAGCGCACAAACTCAATCATCAAACAAAATATTGATCGTGTATTTGTCGCGAACTAATAATACCAAAGCGATTGCCGAAATCATACACAGCTATGTTGGCGGAAAGTTAGTAGCCCTTGAGTTGCAGAAACCTTACCCGGAAAATTACCGCCAAACTGTGCAACAGGTAGTGACTGAAAACGAAAGTGGTTTTCTGCCTCCATTAAAGACACAAATCGACAGCATCGCAAGTTATGATGTAGTATTTGTTGGCTTTCCTACCTGGGGTATGCAAATGCCGCCACCGATGAAGAGCTTTTTGCACAAATATAACCTGGCCGGGAAAACGGTTATTCCTTTTAATACTAATGCAGGTTATGGTGTGGGCAGTGGCTTTGAAACTGTAAAACAGTTGTGTCCGGACAGTAAGATTTTGGAGGGCTTTTCAATAACCGGTGGAATCGAACGGGATGGAGTCTATTTCACCATCCAGGGAGAAAAAGAAAAGCAGGCGCGGGATGATATATCGAAATGGTTGAAAAAAATAACATTGCTAAAATAGCTGCTATTACAAAAACAAAGGCAATTATTTTAAAGGGATATCCATGTTTACCTGGAATGCCCGGCTAAATATATGACAGAAGAAAGCGCCCCAGCCCCAAAACCAAGTCGTTATAAATTTTTATTGGCTTAAAACTTTGCCCCTCTCCTTACCACCTGCGGCTCCAAATAGAGATCGTGTGTAAAAAGCTGCTTCACCTTTTCAGCAACCTCGTGGCGGTTAACCGTGTTGGCGTTGCGGCGGCAGTTGCGGTAGTGCTCGCGCGAAATTTTTTCGGCCAGTTCACCCAAGGTTTTTACCTGCATTTCTTTGCCGAATTTATTTGCCAACGTCAGGCCTGTTATTGCCAGCAGCGCACCAATGCCGCCAATCAGCAGTGAAAAATACAGACCAACCAGTGATGCGCCCAGTAGCAGCGAAAGGGTAAAAACTATAGCCGGTTTTGGAGCCAGTAACTTCATTTTAAAGCCCAGCTCATTTTCAATTTCGGCAATTACCTTTAAGCGGGTATCTCGGGGAAAAATGTCGTTAAGTTTGGTTTGTGGCTTAATAAACTCTTTATTAACCTCAACAGAAACGTTGATGGCGTTGCGCAGCATGTAAAATGCGTGCTGGGTGGTACAGTAATTATCAGATTGCCTGTCCTTAAGCTTTTTAACCACGGCATCGCACAGGTTGCCGAAAGTTTTAACATGGTCCAGGTCTGCCTGTTCAAACCTGATATCGAACGAACGTTGGATCTTCAACAGCACATCATCAATATCCGCAGGGTCAACATTATGTAAATTGATGACCTGGTTGTCGTTTTTAGAGTTAATTTTCAAAACAAATTCACTAAGTGAAACCATAGCTTACCGGGGCCTGGTATGGCGCCGGTAAACTTTAATCCTGATAGCTAAAATAAGCTGCTATCTGCTTAAGTACATTGATTTTTCTTTATACAGCGACCTGAAATATGGGTCCTGCAAGTTTGGTATAAAACGGATAGCCTCGCCGGTCGATTTCATTTCGGGGCCGAGCTCCTTATTTACTTCCGGGAATTTATCAAAGCTGAACACGGGCTCTTTTATCGCATAGCCCCACAGCTTCCGTTCAATAGTAAAGTCTTTTAATTTAGCCACGCCCAGCATCACCTTGGCGGCAATGTTGATGTAAGGCACGTCGTAGGCCTTAGCGATAAACGGCACCGTGCGCGATGCGCGCGGGTTAGCCTCAATCACATACACCATGTCGTTTTTAACAGCAAACTGTATGTTCAGCAATCCGATTACGTTTAGGGCTTTTGCAATTTTAACGGTATATTCTTCAATCTGGCTGATCACGTTGTCCGACAAATCAAACGGCGGCAATACAGCAAACGAGTCGCCGCTGTGGATACCTGCAGGTTCAATGTGTTCCATGATGCCTACAATATGCACTTCGTCGCCATCGCTTATAGAGTCAGACTCGGCTTCGGCAGCACGGTCAAGGAAGTGGTCAATCAGCACGCGATTACCAGGTAGGTTTTTCAACAGCCCAACTACAGCCTTCTCCAAATCCTCATCGTTGATCACAATGCTCATGCCCTGCCCGCCTAACACGTAGCTTGGGCGAACCAGCACAGGGTAACCTACCTGGTGTGCAACTTCAATTGCTTCTTCAGCACTCTCTGCAACACCGTATTTAGGGTATGGGATATCCAGCTCTTTCAGCAAATCGCTAAAGCGACCGCGGTCTTCGGCAATATCCATATCGTTAAACGAGGTGCCAATGATTTTGATACCATGCTGGTGCATCTTCTCGGCCATTTTTAATGCCGTTTGCCCACCAAGCTGAACAATTACACCATAAGGTTTTTCAAGTTCAATGATCTCACGTACATGTTCCCAGTAAACCGGCTCAAAGTATAGCTTATCTGCCATGTTAAAGTCGGTCGATACCGTTTCAGGGTTACAGTTAATCATTATCGCCTCAAAGCCCGATTCTTTAGCGGCCAGCAAGCCGTGCACGCAACTGTAATCGAACTCAATCCCCTGGCCAATACGGTTAGGGCCTGAGCCAAGCACTATTATTTTTTTCCTGTCAGACGCGATGGATTCATTTTCTCCCTCGTAAGTTGAGTAATAATAAGGTGTTTTTGCAGGGAATTCGGCAGCGCAGGTATCCACCATTTTATAAACGCGGTGCATGCCTAACGCTTTGCGGCGCTGGTAAACGTCCTCTTCTGTTACGTTGCCGAGTATGTAAGCAATCTGGGTATCCGAAAATCCTTTTTGTTTTAGCGTGAAGAGAAACTCTTCAGGAATATTATTTAACGAGTAGCGGCGCAGCTCGTTTTCCATGTTTACCACATCGGCAATCTGGTTTAAAAACCAGCGGTCAATTTTGGTAACCTTACGTACCGACTCGATAGGTACACCCAGGCTCAATGCATCATAAATATGGAACAGTCTGTCCCAGCTCGGGAACTCAAGGCTGTGCATTATATCTTCCAGGTTACGGCTTTGGCGACCGTCGGCGCCAAGGCCGGCGCGGCCAATCTCCAAACTCTGGCAAGCTTTCTGCAAAGCTTCGATAAAGCTGCGGCCAATGCCCATAACTTCGCCTACCGATTTCATCTGAAGGCCAAGCTGGCGGTTAGCACCTTTAAACTTATCAAAGTTCCAGCGCGGTATTTTAACAATCACATAGTCCAAAGTAGGCTCAAAATAAGCCGAAGTTGTTTTAGTGATTTGGTTTTCTATTTCGTCAAGGTTATAACCTATGGCCAGCTTTGCAGCAATTTTAGCGATAGGATAACCGGTAGCTTTTGATGCCAGTGCTGATGAACGTGACACACGCGGGTTAATTTCGATAGCAATAATGGCCTCATCAGCCGGGTTTACCGAGAATTGCACGTTACAGCCGCCTGCAAAGTTACCGATGGCGCGCATCATTTTGATCGCCTGGTTACGCATCGACTGGTAGCAACGGTCGCTCAAGGTCATAGCCGGGGCCACGGTGATCGAGTCGCCCGTGTGGATACCCATCGGGTCGAAGTTTTCAATCGAACAGATGATGATAACGTTATCGTTGTTATCGCGCAGCAGCTCCAGCTCGTATTCTTTCCAGCCTAAAACAGCCTGCTCCACCAAAACCTCGTGGGTTGGCGATGCCTGCAAACCGCGGCTCAAAGCTGCGTCAAAATCCTCTTTTTTATGTACAAAGCCTGCGCCTTTGCCACCCAGCGTGTAGCTTGGTCGTATTACCAGCGGGAAACCAATTTCCTGCGCTGCTTCTTTACCTTCAAGGAACGAGTTGGCAATTTTTGAGGTAGCCACCCCAACGCCTATATCCACCATCAGCTGGCGGAAAGCTTCACGGTTTTCGGTTTTTTCAATCGCAGCTAAATCAACCCCGATGATTTTAACCCCGTATTTTTCCCAGATGCCGCGCTCGGCACAACTGATACAAAGGTTGAGCGCTGTTTGGCCACCCATAGTAGGCAGAACCGCATCAATCTTTTGTTCTTGTAAGATTTTTTCTATGCTTTCTGGTTCAAGAGGCAGCAGGTACACGTGGTCGGCAATAACCTTATCCGTCATGATGGTAGCAGGGTTGCTGTTAATGATGGAAACGGAAATGCCTTCGTCTTTAAGGGATAGGGCCGCTTGTGAACCGGCATAGTCAAACTCGCAGGCCTGGCCTATAATAATAGGTCCGGAGCCAATAATCAGTACGGATTTTATGGAGGTGTCTTTGGGCATGTTCTTTTTTTATTCAAGAAAGCCGTTGCGAAATGCCAACTTAAAACATCCGGGATTGGTGGCGCACATTTCGCAATGTCGGAATCTTCTTGTCGGGGTGCAAAGATACGATTTGTACGGGATTTAGTATTAATTTTTTTGAATTAGTGTTGAGGGGTTGATTGAGTTGATTAAGAGAGGAGTTGATTGGGTTATTTGTGCCGTTAAAATGGGCTAAAAGTTCCTTGTTTTTAGTCCGTTGCTGGTGATGTGATTTTCTTTTGGGCAATATTTCGCCGTGCATTAACTGCCCACTCTGGATGTAAAATTTGTGGTCCTGGTGGCTATCGGGATAAATAAAATAACCTGCTGTACACGCCGAGGCGTTCCATTTTTTCACGCGGAACACCCGGAACGCTGTGAAACACGCTCATTATAAGGTGTTTGATTTTTTAGCAAATCGAAAAGGCGTTCCGTTTTTACATCAAATTGTGTATTTAATTGCTTTTTCTCCATTGTACACATAATATTGATACCGTCTTCCGTATTTGCTGTCAAAACTATTGGTTTCAAAGACAGCCGTGGAGTCGTTCTCCAGTATCTTAAACCTAGGTAATGATATGTGAGTTGGGACAAATGTTATTTTCAATCGTATAATTTAACCGCATAGGTTTTTAAAAAATCCCAATCCGGGTCTTTTTTAGACCAAATTTCAATTGAATTCTGTGGATATTTACTTTCAATCAAGTTAAGGTATATTTTATAGTCAGTATCTGGTTTGATGTAATACCAGTAATTTCTTTCACCACCGAATGTTTCAATCAAAACGATTATACCTTGTTTATTTTTATCAAATAATTCACATAAATAATGGTCAAAATCACTTAATGACTTGTTATAATCCGGTTCTGGCAATCCATTTTGCTTTACTTTTTCAAGTTTATGGGTGATGCAAAAAACGTTCGTAAAAATATTCTGATAAGTCCAAACGTTTTTATAGTCTGGTTTTCTTAAATACAGCGGGAAATCATCATAAATCGTATCGAAAGAATTCCATTTCATATTCTACCAACAGTTATAATTTATCTTTCGGTTTTTTATCCTTTGAAAAGAACACGCTCATAGCTTCATCAAAAGTCCCTTTTATATGCAGGGTGCTTTTTTCGTATTTCTCCGGGCTTGGTTCCCTAAAAAAAAATTTGTGTGAGTTTTTATCAATCGAATTACAGGAAAGTATTAAAATGGAAATTAGAAAAAGATAATACCTTTTAATTGCTGGGTGCGTGCGTTTTATTTTTATTTCCATTATCCAATGTTGGCCGCGGGTTTCAAACAGTATTATCGAAAGACACGCACAAACAGCCGCCTGTTGGGTGTTTAACGGGAGCCAAAATACTATTCACCCGTGCCCGAATGAGTACTTTGTTTAGGCTGTCTATGGTTCTACCGCATTCTAAATCTACAGTATTTATTGCGGCTTAGCAAAAAGAAAGACAAAAGTGGGGAAACGGGTCTCTCGGGAAGAAAAAATATCTAATTAAATGTGCGTAACCATTGCTATCCTACGCCGACCACCCATAAACATTATACCCATCACTCAACTTCATCCCCACCTGTTGGTATAGTTGATTACCAATGATATTATCCTTACCGGTTTCGAGTGTAAACCCGCAGGCGTCGGTTTGGCGGCAAAGTTCTTTGGCCCTTTCAATAAGCGCTTTGCTGAAACCCTGGCCTCGGTATTCTTCACTAACAAACAAATCATTCAACAGCCAAAGCCTTTTCATCCGGGTTGATGAAAATAAGGGGTAGAGCTGCATAAATCCTGCAATGGTATCGCCTTCAACCGCCACGAATATTTCCGATTCGTGGCGGACAAGGCGGTCATTTAAAAATTGAGCAGCTGCGCCAATATCGGGCGTTTTGCCATAAAAAACGCGGTAACTGTTAAAAAGCAGGGCCAGGTATGGCACATCGTCAGGTGTGGCTTGTCTTATCTCCATTATTTTACGCGGTGCGAGGTATTTGTCCAGTTCCATTCCCAGGTTTTGCCGTTGTCGGGCGAAAAGGCCTGGCTCCAAACAGGGTTGTTCTTGTCACTTTTATCCCATACAAACATCATGATGATAGGCTTGCCTTCGTAAGTGTCGCGGGTATAAAACCTGCCGATATTACCTTCGAAAGAACCGACAACAGGCGGATCAAGCACGCCGGAGTTGCTGGCTACCCAGTACAGGCTCCACAACCTTGTTTTAGGATTAAACAGGCGCAGGGTAAGCCCTTCAAACGGTTTGCCGTTGAGGGTGGTTTTTAAAATATCGGTATTGCCAATCCCATCCAAAATACCATGGTTTTCGTCGGTCGACTCAAATTGTTCCCACTCGTTGGAGTGTGTCAGCCTGCTTTTGAGTTTGTAATGGTGCATGGTCCATTTGCCGGCCAGGTAATCAAAATCGCGGGCATTGGAAGTTTTTGATGGCGTAATTACTAACTGACCGTCGGACTTAACGCGGGCATTGGCGAGCATTGGTCCTTTTGGCCAGTTAGTTGGTGCCTGGGCATTCACCGCTGTGGCACCAAGCGTTAAGAGTGTTGCCGCAAGGATAGTTTTTTTGAATGTTTTCATAAATCTTTATTTGTGTTTTGAATAGTGTCTGTTTTTCTAGCCTTTTATTTGTTTGCAGGTGACCGACGCAGAAACCCCTCCCTGCACCCTCCCAGGGGAGGGAATCGCACCGGCCGGGGCTTTCCCTGTCTCTTGATTCTTGGCTCTTGATTCTTGACTCTTGTTTTCCTGCCTCTGCCCCTTTACTTCACCCTCGTATCTGTCGCCACCCAGTTCAACTCCCAGGTTTTACCGCCATCGGCCGAAAAGGCTTGCTCAAAATGGCACTTTTCCGGGTTTATTTGCGTGATGATAAAGCGCACCAGGATGGCGCGGCCGTTTAACAGCTCCTGGTCGTAAAATTCACCGATACCATTTTTAAATTCGCCGATAGTGGGCTGACTTATGGAGCCGCTGCCGAGGCCCGAAAAGTTAAGGCTCCATTGCCCGGTTTCGGCATTGTAGAGGCGTACACTCATTGCCCGGATGCGCCCGGCGGGGCCGCTAACATCCAGCTCCACCATGTTGGCAACGCCGCCCCATATTTTGCTTACATCGGTAGTGCCGCTGTACTCCACCCAGCTCGTCGAGCCGGTTAAGGGGCGCTGCAGGCGCTTCAACTCCGTTTTCCATAAGCCAAATTCAAAGTCGAAATCGTGCTGACCGTTGTGTTTTGCCGTATCGGGCTGGGTACGTGCCTGTGTGGCTACAGTCAGCAGGCAAAAAATACTTATCAATAATGCTGTTGTTTTCTGTTTCATGGGTTTGTTCGGCTAGTGAAATCAAAATTATTAGTAAATTGGCCCTATAAAAAGAGCCATTATGTAATTTATAATAGAGCCAATTATGCCTAAAATTACACCTCAAATACTGTTAACCTTTATCAGCATCAGCAAACAGCCGGGCAAGACGTTAAACGCCCAATTGTACGAACAGTTGAAGAACGGTATTTATCAGGGCATGCTGCGGGCGGGCGACCGGCTGCCATCCTCACGCGAAATGGGCGCGGAGCTGGGAATATCGCGTAACAGCGTGTTGCAGGTGTTTGAACAGCTAACTATGGAAGGGTTTTTTGAAACCCAAACCGGCGCGGGGACTTTTGTGAGTGCCGGCGCCGATATGTTGGCCAACCGGAAAAAGCAACCGGCCCCCATCGCCGAAAAACGACCCCACGCCGCCACCCGGCAATTTGGAATGAACAATGCCTTTAAAGAGCACATAAGCGAGCTGGAACCCATAGTGCCTTTCCAAACATCGGTGCCGATGCTGCCGGAGTTTCCGTTTGCCGCATGGGCGCGGGCAAGCGCGGGTATTCACCAGCGAATGGCTAAACTGCACCTTGGTTATGACGATGCCCAGGGATACCTGCCCCTCCGCCAGGCATTGGCCAACCACCTGCGTATTTCGCGCTCCATCAATTGCGGGCCGGATAATATTCTAATTCTAAACAGCTCACGGCAGGCGCTGCACCTTGCTGCCGAACTTTTGCTGAACAAGGGCGACGAATGCTGGATGGAAGACCCGGGTTACCCCGGCGCACGGAGTGCGATGCAGCGTTTTGGCGCAAAAATTTGCTCCATACCTATCGCCGCCGATGGCATCTACATAGATTATGCCATGCAACACCATCCCGATGGCCGCTTGGTTTATGTAACGCCCTCGCACCAGTTCCCGATGGGGAGCACCATGTCGCTTAGTCAGCGCATTAAGCTGTTGAATTACGCCGCGGAAAAAAATATGTGGATTATTGAGGATGATTACGACAGTGAATTCCGCTATAACGGTCGACCCATACCAGCCCTGCAGGGCATTGATACCAATGGCAATGTAATTTACCTGGGGACGTTGAGCAAGGTGTTGCTGCCCGCCCTGCGTTTAAGCTATATGGTATTGCCCACCGTGGCGCTGGCCCGGCAGTTTGCGGTAGCCAAATCGGCTATCGACGGGCAGGGCAATGTTATTACCCAGGCTACGGTTGCCGAATTTATTATCCAGGGCCATTTTAGCCGCCACATAAGGCGCATGCGCCTGCTGTACAAAAAAGCGCAGGACGACCTGGTAAACCTTATTAACCTGCACTTGCCGGGCATGTTAACACCTGTGCCGGTAGATGCAGGCATGCACCTGCTGGCCTGGTTACCCGAAAATGTCGATGCGTGCGATGTAGCCGCCGAAGCGTTAAAACGGGGATTAATAATAAATACTCTTAGCCAATACAGTATTAAGTTTCAGCATAAAAATGGACTGAACTTAGGATTTGCCGGGTTTAAACTTGATGAAATGGAAAAGGCTGTTTTAGTGCTGAAAAGCGTATTGGAAAAGTATCGTTGAGGCGATGATAGCCGAACAAAATGCCTTTTTAAGCCCCTCTCCGAAGGAGAGGGGTTTGGGGTGAGGCGACCGATGCACAGGGGGTAGCGCACCGGCGATTTCTTATCTATGGTATAACCGTATTTTTCGGCTTGCTTAATAAATTAATAAAGAGCTTATAGGCACCCGGTACGCCTGCCGGTAACTGCCTGAAAAATGCCAGCGAGGTGTAAATAAACCGGCCCTCGCCATAGTTGCCTGTTATTACGGCACCTTTGTTCGGTGCTTCACCCGGGTCGTTCATTTCCATTACAGATTTGTATTGCGGGTCGATATCGCCTACAAAATAAAGGCCGCGCTCTTGTGTCCAGCCGTTAAAGTCTTCATCCGTTACTTTGTTGGGATAGTTGAGTATGGGGTTTTGTTTGTCGAGGATGGTGATTTTTGCATTTTCGTCCGTCACCCTTTGGTTTACCGGCTTAAACGGGTAAGGGCCAATCTGTTTGGTTACCAGGCCGTTGTTATTGTTGTATTGTACCACCAGGTTGCCGCCATTTTTCACATATTCCAATAGTTTAGGTTGCTCAACAGCAAGGCGGTCATTAACATTATAGGCGCGGACGCCGGTAACAATGGCGTCGTAGCCGGAGAGGTCGCCGTTCATAACTTCTTTCTCGGTGAGGGGGTGCACATCATACCCTACCTGGCGCAGGGCCTCGGGCACCAAATCGCCGGCACCCTCAATGTAACCAATTTTTTTACCGGCAATTTTCAGGTCGATGTTGATCAACCTGGTTTGGGCCGGCGGGAACAGGGTGATGTTAGGGATATGGTCGTACTTAATGTGCTGCACACCCAATGCCGGGCTGCCGTTTACCAAAACTTCCAGCATGGTGTTTTTCGACTGCCGGTCGTTTGGCGTTACGGTGAACGCTACTGTCCATTCTTCGCCTTTATTTTTATCTGTAAAAGTATATTTATCGGGACTTACCTGCCAGCCCGGTATCGGTTTTATGCTGACATTCCCGCTGCTTTTAGTGTAGGCCTTTAATTTTACCTGGATGGACTGCGGGGTGCTGCTGTTAAAGATATAATCCTGGCTGGCAACATTGGCGGTTACCTGCGGCGCAATTTCAATAGGCTGATAAATTTCACCATTAACCGGGCTAACGTATTTATAGATGATTCGTCGCTCGTAATGAATTGGTTTCCCTTCGATAACAAATTCAAAATCCATTTTAGCTAAATCCGGATTTTCAGGATTTCCAACGTCGCCATCATGATTAATAGTATATGCACCAATTGCGTGGGGAGATGCCAGCCAATAGGGCTGTGTTATCTTTGCCGCTATACAGGTGTTGGTATAAGTTTGCAGATTGTTTCCGGGGAGCGCGGTTTCTTTATTTGTAACGGATAGTTCGTAATTAGCTGTTTGATCCATAAAACCGCCTCCGTTTTTAACATCATCGGCATGCTGTACGACAGTTAAGCCGTTAAGTTTAATGCCCATGCTATAGCGGCTAATCACTTGCGTACGTATGTTCATTTGTTCGCCAATAGCATATGACGGTTCTGCCGCATAACTCTCAAACCACAAACCAGCGCAAGCGGCTATCAAATTATTAAGTTCTTTTGTTTTTTGGGTGCGCCAGTAAACGTCAGGTACTTTTTCAACTTTCGACAGGAGCTTCACTAGCGCGGGCACGCTTTCCTCAGGTTTGTCGGCGTCAAAACTCTTGCGGATAATAGCTATTCCTGCATCAATATTTTCGCCATCCTTAACGCGTTTCCAGGTGGTGTTTACGCCATCCATCAAATCGTTTTGCGGGGCATCACCCAAAATAGTCTTAAAATATTCGAACGATTCGCCGCGCTGCCTGGCAGAGCCAAAGCCCTGTGTTTTATGGTTCGAGCGGCTTTCGGCCGCCAATTCACCATAACCTTTACCAAGCGTTGGATTGTATACACCCACGTCAATTTTAAATTGGTCGGGCGCAGTGGTATTCACCGTGCCGAAACTAAAAGTGTTCCACAACAAGCGTTTGGCTTGCCATGGCTGCACATATTGCAATTGCTCAGGGAAACGTTTCGGGTCGGCAGCGGCTGCAAAAGCCTCCTGGGCCAGTATAGCCGAGGAAGTGTGATGCCCGTGACCGCCTTCGCCGGTAGTAGGGAACCTGCATATAATTACATCGGGCCTGAACTTGCGTATCACCCAAACCACATCGCTTAAAACTTTTTCCTTGTCCCAGATCTTCAATGTTTCGTCAGGCCCTTTTGAAAAACCGAAATCGTTGGCGCGGGTAAAAAACTGTTCGGCGCCATCAACGCGACGGGCCGCCAGTAACTCCTGCGTGCGTATTAAACCTAACAGTTCGCTTTGCTCGTTACCTAAAAGGTTTTGCCCGCCATCGCCGCGCGTCATCGATAAATAGCCTGTACGGTAATGTTTTTCCTGTGCCAGGTAGGCCAGCAAGCGGGTGTTTTCATCATCGGGGTGAGCGGCTACGTATAGCACACTGCCCAGCACATCCAGCTTTTTAAAGTTTTGCTGTATGGTAGCAATATCCGTTGGCGGGTTAGTTTGGGCAAAGGTAATGTGCGCTGTAAATAACAGTGCAGCAATAAGTTTGATGCGGTTCATGCAAACAAATATATTAAAATGTGAAGAAAGTCCGGAAGACGGGAAGTCCGAAAGTCCGAAAGATGATTTTGCTGTGGCAGTTTGGTGGATGGCGGTACAATATGGGCCGAGGGCTCTTTACAGACGTGGATTAAAAGCGAATTAAAATTGACTAAGTATAGAGCCATCGGCTCGGCCCATATTGTAGCCACGGATTTTAATCCGTGGGAAGACGTAGTCGGGATGCAGATTTTAATCCAGTATTATTTTTTAGTTTTACCGTTCAGTTATAGCCCCCGGTTAACCAGCAATGAAAAACTATTTAAAAATTATAAATATTGACGAGTACTCCATTACGCCAAAGTACCTGCAGTTAAGCAACTCGATTTTACGGGGGATTGAGGAGGGGAAAATTGAGCGTGATGATATTTTACCATCCATTAATGATTTGAGCATTGCGCTGGAGGTATCGCGCGCCACTATTGAGCGGGCGTATAAGGAACTGCGGAAATATGACGTTATTAAATCTGTTGCGGGCAAGGGATATTTTATCAGCAACACGGCGTTTAACCAGCCGGTTAAGGTGCTGCTTTTATTCAATAAGCTAAGCAGTCACAAAAAGATCATTTACGATGCCTTTGCCGAGACACTGGGCAGTAACGCGGCTATCGACTTTTATATTTACAACAACGATTTTAACGTTTTTAAAAAGGTTTTGCCTGCCAATATTGACCACTATTCGAAACTGGTTATTATTCCCCACTTTATCGAGAACGAAGAAAATGCGTTTGC
>Ga0105239_10001764_pt1 | contig 28485 bp, 16 predicted proteins | sample KBSC44metaG_FD_92761 | JGI IMG/M metagenome (GOLD analysis project Ga0105239, IMG submission 92761) | Corn rhizosphere microbial communities from Kellogg Biological Station, Michigan, USA - KBS C4-4 metaG | ecosystem: Host-associated > Plants > Roots > Rhizosphere > Soil | place: Michigan, USA...
ATCGGGCACCCGGGCCCTGAAACTAATCTCGTAGTCCTTCCAACCCGCATCGCCAAAACCCAGGTATGCATCTTTGGTCGTTAATACCCCGCCAACGATCTGACATTCGCCACGACCCGTTTTTTGATAGTGTTGGCTGGGGTTTTCAAAATTTTCGGTTAGTTTAAAATTACCCTGTGCGTATAAACCGCTGCCGGTAAAACCCAACAACATCAGTGTGCTTAAAGCTTTTGTAAGTACATTCATTAGGTAGAGATATCAATATTATTGCACCACTCCGGATGCGATGAACAGCAGCAGATATGCTAAACATATCTGCTGCTGTTTTATTTAATTCAACTTAAAGGCCTGCCGGGTAATGTCCAGGTAAGTATTGCCATAAGCCTGTGTGGGCTCAATTTGCGAATCGACCGAGAAATTATTGAAAGAGTCGACAAAGATGAGCCTGCTTTTGGAGGCATTCCGCTTGGCCACATTGGTAAACGTTTTATACCAGCTACCTTCGGCAGTACGTTTAACGCTGAGTTGGTTGGTAGTTGGGTTATTGATTTGATAATTATACCCGGCCATTACGCAAGGCACAAATTCCATATTCCAGGCTTCGATGGTCTTTTTCCAGTACGCCCAATTCTGATCGGTATATTGCGGAAAGTTCCAGTAACGATCATTATCACCGGCTACATCACCCATATTAGCTTCGTACATGGCATCGGTGCAGTTCTGAAAACGATAATAATAACGCTCTGGCGGCGACCACCGGTTTTGCATTCCCACGATATATAAGTCAAAACCCAGGGCCGATAAATTAGTGCGCAGCTGTTTATACAGGGCTACATTATCTTTTGAATTCAGATCCTGCGCATTGTTGATGATCAGCAGGTATTTGCCGTTAACCTTTTGATAATTGGCTTTACCCAGGAAAAAAGCCAGCCTTTTAAAATCATTATAAAATGCCGCCAGTTTTACCGGATCAGTTTCAATAGTTACCCCGCTACCCGTAGCACCACCCGAGTTGGTAATACCCAATAAACCTACATTGAGGTTATAAGAAAGTGCAAATTTTACGCCAGCGCTGTTTGGTGCGTTCAAAAATGCATTCACCGTAGTTGAATCGACCAGGTAATTTTTATTGTCCAACGTGGGTGAGCGTATGGAAAATATAAAATAGTCTATTTTAGCTATACCCGCATCTGCAATGTGCTGTTGCATTACCCCATCGGGCGGCAGGCCATTGGTATAGCCATATTTGCCAATCGTAGGTATCTGTGTAACATTGGCGTTAAGCGTAGTAAAGGTGTAATAAAATGCCCCTACCGTATAGTTGGAAGTTACAGGAACATCAGGGATCTGATAATTCAGAAAATTATCTTTTACACTGGGCTCGTTTTTTTTACAGGATAATAAGCCTGCCGACATTAACAATATCAGCAGGCCGTAGCTATAAATATATTTCTTTTTCATGTTGCTGCTATTAATTAGTAAGTAGATAATACGGTATACTTAATACCTGCTGCGGTAAGGTCCTCAATGTTATTTCCATACCACTTCTGTACAAAGCTTATGTCTACAAAAGCATGGGCCTTTGTCCAGTCAGTGGGCGTATACTGCGGTTCTATTTTTAAAGGAGTAAATACATAATCGCCGGTACCACCCAGCAATTTCACACCATTAGCATAGCCTATAGGGTTGTTCTGTACTTCGTTTTTGATAGGATATGGCCAGCGGTCGTTAAGGTTGGAGTAAGTAGTGATCACATTAACGCTACCCGGGTTTGTATGCGGCGGCAGCACTAAGTTGCGTGTGCGGCGTTGTAACACCCAGGCCTCAAAAGCTTCATCATCAAAAAAGTTTATCCATTCCTGAATCCATATTTTGGTCAGGTTATCAGCCGGGATACTGGTATTGATAAAACCCAGGTCGTAATTAAACCCTTTACCTGCAGTGCCCCATTTAATACCGTCCTGTGCCTGGTAGGCCAGAGCCTGGGTCGGTGTTAATCCCCAAAAGGCAAAATTGGCGTTGATACCTGCATAATAATATTGCTCGGCTGTTTGCGAACCTCCGTAGCCACGCTGAGCTGCTTCGGCCTTCATAAAGCAAACCTCGGCGTAGGTCATCATATAAAATGGCCGGGTGGCAGCTGTTAACGCTGCGGGCAACGTGCTGAAATTAACCGGCACGGTAGCCCCCGCAAAAGGTGGGTTTACAATACCCCATTGACTTAAAACCGCAGGTGATTTAGGTTGCCCCAGGTGCGGGATAGGATAAATAACTATATAATGCAGGTTATCATTTTTACTGGTTAAAGTATCCTGGATATTAAAAGGTGTAGCCGCTTTATTAAAGTAGGTATCCAAACGCGGATCATGATAGGAACGGAAATAAGTAAACACATAATCGCTCATGACCGGCGTGGCAGTCCCCTGATAAGACGTGCCCTGCACCAACATCACATTATAGGGCGACTGGCTACCTGTAGCTGTACCATAGGTTAGTTTGGGGTCGTCTGCGTCTGAACTAATCAGGGTACTTTCGTTACCCATCAATTCCCGGATATTGGCAGCAGCCACATCGGGCAGATTATTTTGCACGGTTAAGGCAATGCGCAATCGCAGGGTGTTCGCAAATTTTATCCATTTGGCCATATCGCCATTGTATATCACATCGGGGCTAAATTTATCGCCTGAGGTACTGATGGCAGCAGCATCCGCTTTCAAACGGGTAAGTAACGAGGTATAAATGCTGTTCTCGTCGTTATACTCCACATCGGTGTTATCTGTTTTACCTGCATTGTCATAGGGCACCGGACCGTAACAACCTACCAGGTAGGTATATACATAGCATTCCCATATATCGGTGATAGCCATACGGTTGGTATAAGCGGGATTCCCCTGGTATAGTTTTCTAAGCTGGCGGGTAGACCCTAATACGTTGGCGTAAAACAAGGTCCAGGTTGCACCACCGCCATCATCACCACCAATGTAGCGACCAACGGGGTCAATTAAATGCGAATATTCCCACAAGTAAACCACGTTATTGGACTCCATCTTATTAATGGTATTTACAAAGGCGCCGGTGAGTACAGCTTCGGGCGCTGCCGATGTAAAGCTGGCCGGATTGGTATTGATCTTGGTAAAATCCTTTGTACAGGATACGGTAAAGGCAATAAGCAATACTGTTAAATATATAATGATCTTTTTCATGATTTTATAGCGAGAATTTTAAGTCGACACCATAGGTTGCATAAGGAAGCGATCCGCCCACTTCAAGCCCCTGGGCATTGCCCGAATAGGCAGCCGATTCGGGATCGATACCGCGTGGCGTTTTCTGGAAAATTGTCCACAGGTTACGCCCTACCAATGATAGCGAAGCCAGCCTGAACGGCGTGCCTCTAAGGAATCTTGATGGCAACGAGTAGCCCACGATTACCTGGGATAGCTTTACATAAGAGGCATCATAGGTGTATAGATGTGATATGTGGTTGGTTTGCTGCCAATAGGTTTGTGGCGAAATATATTTGGTATTGGGTGCCGATAAATTAGCCACATAATTACCGTTAGCATCCACAATAGGTTGCCCATTGCTGCCTAATACGGGATAGTAACCCGGATAAATGGAACCTTTTACTCGGTCAGATCCCGGGTATGGTAAATTGTATATGCTTGTTATACCCGTCTGCTCATTAGCGTTTTCGCCCAGCACGCCATCGCTAAACAACCAGGCATCCCTGCCACCCAGTGTTTGCGTGGCCACGCCTGATATAAAGTAGCGATATCCCGTTCCGGAAAACAGCGAACCACCAATGCGGCTCGATACCAGGAAATTGAACGAAAAATTCTTATACCGGAAGTTTGATCCAAATGACATCAGCGCACGCGGGCTTGCATAACCCACAATAGGATTTACGGTAGTAAAATAAGGTATCCCGCTGGTCGGGTTAATAATGGCATAACCATCAGATGAGTACGCCTGATCCTGTGCCCTGATAACACCTATGGGTTTGCCCACTTCGGCGTAAACACCGGCAGTAACCGCTCCACCCAGGTACACGGATGGTATACCCGGCGTTAATGATTTAACCAAATTGCGGTTAAGCGAGAAGTTGTAAGTAGCATCCCAACTAAAGTTTTTGGTTCGGATTGGGGTACCGGTAAGCGTAACTTCCAAACCTTTGTTCTGAATTTCGCCAGCATTTAGTATTTGAGTTGTAAAGCCAAACTCTGGTGGAGTATTACCGGTAAGCAACTGGTTTACGGTTTTTGATTTGTAAACGTCCGCATCAATGCTTAGCCGGTTGTTCATAAAATGCAACTCCAGGCCCAGTTCGGTTGAGGTGGTGAGCTCAGGCTTCAGGTTTTTATTTTTTAACTGCGACTCAAACGTCATATAGTTAATGCCGTTAAAGTTGCCTGAGTTTATAAAAGCGTTGTACAGGTTATAGGGACTTGTGTCGTTACCCACACGGGCTATGGAAGCCCTGATCTTACCAAAATTCAAAAAGTTGGGCGATATGGTTTTCCAGAGTTCGGTAAACACAAAGCTGGCGCTTGCAGATGGGTAAAAGAAGGATGCATTTTCGGGAGGCAGAGTTGACGACCAATCATTTCTGCCCGTCAGGTCAAGATAAAGGAAATCTTTATATCCAAAATTGGCGGTACCGTATACCGAATTTACCTGCGACTTTAAAAACGATTCATTAGCCGTAATAATACTGGTAGTGTTAGCCAGGCTGCGAACATCATGAACCGCCAGCGATGATGTGCCCGCGCTCGTATTATAATAATCTGTTTTACGCAGGTTACCGCCCACATTGGCTACAATGGAAAAATCAGAGATGCGTTTATTGTACATCAACAAGCCCTCAGTGTTCCATACCTTGTTGTTTTGCTGAAACTCGTTATAAGAACCGTTGATGTTTGACAGGGAGCCCTTTTGGATAAAAGTGTACCGGTTGCCCCATAATAAGTTTCCTGATTCCTGTGCGCGAAACTGCAAATCTTTAAAGATCTTAACCGTAGCAGTTACCCCACCAATTATGGTGTTGTGAACATCCTGGTTACCATTTTCATTAATATCCCAATAAGGATTTTCTATACCGCCGTTACCGCCACCGTTAAAGGCATTTCCATTGGCATCTTTCCATGGAATTAAGCTGCTCAACGGTATGCTGGTTACCGCATTGATCAAATAGTTAAGCGGATTTGCCGGATCTTCATTGCGATAAGTACGGTTGGTTACCCTTTCCTGTATATATTGTAAACGCGTCTCAATCTTGATAAAAGGTGTAAAATCTTTGCTTGTACTTAATTGAAAGTTATTCTTAGCTACCTGGTTTTGCTTTTGTACCACATCATTAGCATCATACCGGGTATAGGAAAAACGGATAGCCGAATTATCAGTAGCATTGCTAAAAGCCACGTTTTGTGATGATGCCCCTCCAACCTTATATAACCCGGTAACCGTTTCAGGATTAGGTGAGTAAGTAGTTTGCTTACCGTCAAAAGTTAAATATGGCTGCCCTAACATAGGTACGCCCCAGTTACGGCCGCCACCTGTACCAGCCTGTATTACACCAGAGCCCAATGGACCTACTAGCGTACCTGAAAGCCTGCCGTTCCCGCCTTCGCCATACACGTTCTGAAATTCCGGAAACTGCAATACTCTTGATGCCATGTAGTTGCTATTTACCGAAATACCCATACCCGCATTTTTTTTACCTTTTTTTGTGGTGATCAAAATAGCGCCGTTGGCCGCTTTTGAGCCGTACAGGGCCGCAGCATTGGGGCCCTTCAGCACCTCGATACCGTCAATGTCATCGGGGTTTAGGTCGGCAGCATTATTACCATAGTCGAGGTTGCCTACCTGGCCATTAGAGTCGTTATTGTCGATAGGCACCCCATCAACCACCCATAGCGGCTGGTTATTACCGGTAATGGAATTGGCACCACGGATCTGCACCCTGGTTGAGCCTGTTGGCTGGCCGCTGGTTGATATCTGTAAACCGGAAACCTTACCATCAAGCAGATCAGTAATATTACCCGCGCGGGCTTCTGTCATCTCGTTCACATTTACACTTTGTTGCGCCACACCCAACGATTTTTTTGCGCGTGGAATGTTGAGCGCACTGATCACCACCTCGCTGAGATCTTTTGAATCAGGTAAAAGCTTAATGTCAATTACAGTTTTACCAGTAACACTCACTTCCTGGGCCTGGTAACCCACAAATGAAAACACCAGCACATTACTGCTAAGGCTTCCCAAGTCGAGAGAATAAATGCCGTCTTTATCGGATATCGCCCGGCGCTGGGTTTGCTTAAGGGTGACCGTAACTCCAGGCAACGGAGCCCCAGTTTCATCGATCACCTTTCCTTTAATAACATGGCTTTGTGCAAAACAGCTTAACGCCGTCCATGTTAAACACAGAATACATAAAAGTTTCTTCATGTTTAAGATTTAATAGGTTTAAAATTGGACTAATTGGTGTCGCTAAATAAACCGTAATCCTTAATGAAACCTTAAACATTCCTTAACCGGTAGAAAAAACCCAACATTATTTAATAAATATAAATCAAAGAAGATCAATAAGTTATATACATAAACGGAGACTTAAAATCATAACAAACATAAATATGGCGCAATAATTTACCATTAATGAGGTCTGGTCAGTGTATCAGTTGTAATCCAGTTATGGTAAATATGTTCCTTACGTTGTGATTATGAGTTTATACTTTTAATTTTGAGTAGTTATAAATCCTGTAATATCCAAATCAGGGACTAAGTCATTTTATTTGAAAATTTAATAAACCAATTAAAATTGTTAATATAGTTATTAATGAAACTGTCCACTTATTGCTATAAGTTTATCCCCTTTTGTTTCTTAATAATTATACTTTGCGATTTAAAAAGTTGGGGGCAGCAATCCTATGGTTTAGGCTTTTATAGTCATGATGTAGTGGCAGATCAACGTACCAGTCTTGATCTTTTCCCGGAGCAAGGTTTTGCGCCGGCGAAAAACTTCCGGTTATCTTTTGAGATTTCTTTTTTGCCTGATCAGATAGATTATTTCGGCTACATCTTTCGGATCATCGAAAACGGCAACCGCAACATCGATCTTATTTATAATAAAAGGGACATGGTAACCGATGGCCCGAATGTAGACCATGATCACTTTAAATTAGTGGTAGACGACCGCTTTACCAAAATTGGATTTGATATATTACAAAAACAATTGTTGAGTCAATGGAGTAAAGTAGTGCTGGAGTTTGATATCGATCATGATCAGCTATTAATTTATGTTAACGGGCATAAATATGTTGAACCTAAGGCCCGTCTCAATAAAAATGGGACTTATAAATTATGCTTTGGTATTAATAATTATCCTAATTTTAAAACCAACGATGCCCCTCCATTCAAACTCAGAGATATCAGGATCGACGTTGGAGGTCAGCCACGCTATCACTGGCCCTTAAATGAGGCACAGGGATCAGTAGCACATGATACTTTGAGCAAACAACAGGGGATTATAAATCATCCCCTTTGGGTGAGAGCACAACATCACAACTGGGCGCAGATAAGAACGGTGAAGGCACAGGGTATGGCCAGCATGGCGTTTAATCCATTAACTGCTGAAGTATATATAATAGGCAGCGATTCATTATGGAGCATTTCGGTTAAAAATGGTAAACAAATTGCAGCTGCTTACGGCAATGGCCGGTTTAATCTCAAACCCAGTAATGAGTCTGTATATAACATATACAACCATAAGTTGTATAATTACTATATAGACCACAAAAATGCCACAGTAGCAACCTATAATTTTAACACGCGCACCTGGAGCAGAGACGAGCCCTATTTTCCCATCATTGATTACTGGCACTCTAATAATTTTTTCTGTGCCGCCGATACTTCCTTATATGTAGTTGCCGGTTATGGGCAGCTTACCTACAAAAACAATATACACCGCTATCATATTCCCACAGGAAAATGGGCTGAGGTAAATACCGGGGGGGATAGTTTTTGTCCGCGCTACCTCGCAGCCTGCGGTACTACAGACAGTGGCCGTTATGCTTACTTTTTAGGCGGATACGGCAGTTTAAGTGGTCAACAAATGCTGAATCCCAGGAATATTTATGACCTGGTTAAATACGATGTAAAAAACAAAACATTTAAAAAGATATATAATCTCAAAACACCCGACGAAGACTTTGCCCTGGCCAACTCGATGATCATCGACGAAAAAGCGCAAACCTTTACCGTACTGGCTTTTTCAAATCACAGGTATAACTCCTACCTGCAACTGATGATCGGTTCATTGAATCATCCCTCCTACTATACAATCGGTAGCAAAATACCATTCAGTTTTTTTGATACGCATGCTTTTGCCAATTTATATTATAGCAATGTAACTCAACAATTTGTTGCCGTGACGTTGTCCCGATCTACTGATAATGTATCAACGGTGAATGTTTTCACGCTGTCAAGCCCTCCGGATGCTCAACCACTGGCCATGGCTTTGCCAGCAAATAAATCAGGTGTCAAATATTATATAATAGCATTATTATTGGCCCTTATCGCAGCAGCGGGCTTTGTTTATTACAAACGACGCAGATCTGTAATACAACCAAATGTTTCGAAAACAGCCAGAAACATTTCTTCAAAAGAACCACTATTACCCACGGAGCAGGGACAAGAAGTTATTGCAACAGCAAATACTACCTCGACCCGGCAAAGGACCATTTTTCTGTTTGGTGACCTAAAACTTTATACGCTTAAAGGTGATGATATTACGGGACAGTTCACTTCTCTGATCAAAGAGCTTTTTTTGATTATTTTGATTTATAGCTTAAGATCTGGGCGGGGTATAAGCCCCGAGAAACTGATCGAGCTTCTTTGGTTTGATAAGTCAGAAACAAGTGCTAAAAACAATCGCTCAGCTAATTTATCCAAGCTCCGTAGCCTCCTGAACCAAATGGAGTATGTACACCTGTCAAAAGAAACCGGCAATTGGAAAATAGAAATTGATTTTAAAGAAGTTTATGTAGATTATCATAACTACTTGCAGTTAATGGATAACCACAAACGGATAGATCAGGAAAAAATGGCAGCCCTGATAGAAATTATACGACGCGGCGGCTTTTTGCCCAGCGCTGACTATCCCTGGCTTGACCAGATCAAATCTGATATATCTAACGAAATCATCGATATCCTGCTGCAATATGCCAGCCAGATCAACCCGGAAGAGGACCCAGAAGTGCTAATCAAACTGGCTAACTGCATATTTAACTTTGACCTGGTGAATGAGGAAGCGATGACCATGAAGTGCAAGGCCTTATCGTTCCTGGGGAAACATTCACTGGCTAAATCAACTTTTCAGACATTTAATAAGGAATACCTAGCACTGTATGGAGAAGAGTTTAAGAAGGATTTTCATTCAGTTGTGACGTAAGATACTCCACCAGGATCATCGAAGTTTTTGTAAAATTCAGAGCATAGCTGGTCTCCCGGAAAGATCTGCTTTTTTCATTTTCAGATCAATTTCAACATAGGATTTATTTTTTTCAAACCGTTGTAAATAGCACAGTCCCGTTTGAAAACCTTCTGGTTCATCAAACAGGACTGTACTTATTCGTGTGGGCCAAAGCCTTCCGCCTAATCTGTTACCACCCTGGATTTTGTTTTATATTAGGATTTAATGAGATTTCTTGCGTTGGAATTGGCAGTAAATACATTTTATCGTTCCAGGTACGGTTGGTGATACTGGGATAAAGCCTAATATAATTATTGGCATCTACCACAATATTACTTACCTGTTGGGCCGGGTATTGCGCCCGCAAAGTCGGAGTCAGTTTCATACCCAAAATGGTATTGGGGTTGTTGATCAGTGTACCTGCATGCCATCTTTTAATATCATCGAAGCGGAAACCCTCTGCGCCCAGCTCTACGCGGCGTTCACGACGGATCTCATCAATAAGTACTGGCAAGCTTGGGAAATTTGATTTTGGATCTTTTACCAGGTTAGCGATGATCATGTGTGGCATGCCTACCCTATCGCGCAATTTATTAATCGTATTATCAATTATAGTTTGTGTCGCCAGGCCTAATTCGGCTTTAGCCTCAGCCTCGATCAGCAATACTTCGGCATATCTGAAGATAAAGAAATCATATACAGAGGCATTTGCATTCCAGGCTGCCAAACTATTGGAGCGCCCTTTAATGGGCTGATAGCCAGTTGAAGTAACCGTTGTACCGATGCGTGGCAGGGTAATCAGGTCACCTGCTAAAAAATCAAAGCCACGTGTAGCTATCTGTTGTTTGTAACGAGGATCCCGATTGGTGGCTTCATCATCAGGAGTGTCATCACCTTTATACAACGGGCTTAAAGAAGTAGGCAAACCATCGGAACATAAAATAGAGTTCACAAAATCCTTACTGTAACCATCCCCAGCTTCACCCAATGATCTGTCAATGCCATTCATTAAAACGCTTTGCAGATAGCGCATCGGCAGTATAGCCTCAGAATTGCCTTTCAGCTCATCCTGTATAAACAGGTTATAGTAATCAGACTGTGGATTACCAGTACTATATAGTTTGTACAGGCCAGAGTTCATGATCTGTTCGGCAGCATCGCTGGCAGCTTGCAGGTAAGTGGCTTCATCGCCCACACCAAAATATTTGCGGTAAGTACCTTCCCACAAGCAAACGCGAGCTTTGAGGGCGAGGGCTGCATATTTACCCAAGCGACCATCTGCAGGGCTTACCGGTAAATTGTTCACCGCAAAGTTAATATCCTTCAATACGGAGTCCATCACCTGCTTATGTGGCATTCTTGGACCATACAGTACCGATTTTGAAGAATCCACAATATAGTGGTTCACATAAGATACATCGCCAAAAGCTTTCACTTTTTTCCAGAAATCATTGGCCCTGAAAAACAAAGTTTCGCCCACATAGATATTTTTGGTAGCATCGGGAATATTAGCCTTTTGATAATTGGCCAGGAAAAAGTTACAGGCCCTGATAAGCGCGAAATCCCAGTCGGTGCCGGATTGGTTAACATTAACATTACCCGAAATATTATTAGAGTCGAAATTTAATGTAGTACCACCCGAATAATTATGAGTAGCGGCGCTGGGTACAGTATAAGTACCGGCCAAAAGTGAGTTGATACTTGCGTTGGCCTTGTCATCAGAGTTATCATCCAGTTTCAGGAAGTTTTGCACGGTTAACGCCGGATAATACTGATTACAGTATAGTTGCAGGTCTGTTTCGTTTTTAAAGTACGTACCAGGAGTAATATCACTTAAAGGCGAACGATTAAGAAAGCTTTCCCTTTTACAGGAAGTAACAATGCTTAATGCGGCGCAGGCTATATAGAGGATATATTTATTTTTCATTGTTGTAATTTTTAACATCGGTTAAATACCCATTTAATTGATATGCTTTTGATTAAAACGTGGCTTGCACTCCAAATGACAATGATTTGTTAAGCGGATAGGTGCCAAAACTTGCAGCCGTTTCAGGGTCATAGCTCTTGTTAAGCGAGGTGATGGTGAATAAGTTGGCACCGGTTACATACACTCTTAATTTTTGCAGTTTGATGCTTTTCACCGCTGCTGATGGCAGGCTATATCCTAATGTTAATTGTTTAATCCTGGCATAACCGGCATTCAGTATATACTTATCCTGAGCTTGCTCGTTACCACCGCCACTAAACCGGATGCGTGGATAATAAGCGTTAGTGTTGGTTGGCGTCCAGTAGTTAGTAGTCATTTGCGATGGGATGCTGTACTCATCATCTCTGAAAGCATAGAACACATACTCATTAGGATAAAAATCCTGTTTTAAAACGCCTTGAATAAAGGTGGCAAAATCAAAGTTTTTGTATGACAGGTTTAAGTTGAACCCGAATTTGTAATGTGGAGTAGTATTACCTATCAGCTTTTTATCACCCATATTTGAGAGGGTATTGTCACCATAATTGATCTTACCATCGCCGTTCAGGTCTTTATATTTGATATCGCCGGCAAGCCATTTGTAACCAGCCAATGCCGAGTTATCAACAGCAGCAGCTTCGGCATCGGTTTTATAAAAACCATCGTTAACATAGCCGTATATATTACCCAGGTCCTGACCTTGTATAAAATCATTGATACTATTGGTTGGGTTACCACTGTATTTGGTTACACGGGTGTTTGAAGTATTGGACAAGCCTAGTGTCAAACTATAGTGCAGTTCATTTATTTTATCTCTCCAGTTAACACTGAACTCCCAGCCGTGTGATCTTACGTCGGCCGAATTACTTGGCGGCACCGGCGCACCCAGGGTTGAAGGCAGTTGCTGACCCGGTACCAGGATATCCTTAATGTTGGTAATAAAATAATCAAACGAGCCATTCAGCTTATCATTAAACAGGGAGTAATCCAAACCCAGGTTTTTGGTTTGCACTTTTTCCCAGGTAAATGATGAGCTTACCAAACCAGGCGAAGCTACCATGATACCCTGCTGACCATTTAACAAGTAATTTACCAAACCTGTTTGCTGCACTGCGATATAAGGGTATTGATAAGCCGATGAAGCTACAGAACTGGCCAGCATATTTAACATCTGACCGGTTGAACCTACACCCGGTACTAATTGGTTAGGCAGTTGGCCATACGATGCTCTTATTTTTAACTGGTTCAAGGTTCCTTTTATACCTTCCATGAATGATTCTTCAGCTACGTTCCAGCCTACGGATGCTGATGGGGAGAAGGAATAACGACTATTTGGCTGAAAACGTGAGGTGCCGTCATAACGGGCGTTGATCTCTACCAGGTATTTATTATCATAGATATAGTTTAGGCGGGAGAAGGTACCCACCAGGGCATACTCTGTTTCCACACTTCCAACTTGTGGTTGGGTGTCATTGTTGATACCTGATGAGGGCAAGTTAGGATCTATTAAATTTTTAACCAGTGTGCTGCCCAGCATATAATGCTGATACTCCTGGTTGTAACCTACCAAGGCCTTTAAATAATGCTTGCCAAAAGTATTTTCATAAGTGGCAAAAGCATTTAAGGCGTTGTAATTATTATTGGTTTTATTTTCGATTACCTGTGATGGATTTGTCCATGGGTATATATCCAGGAAGGTGCCATTCACACCATACTCATTAAATGGTATCAGATTAGCCTTGCGGTTATCATTCAGTGCGTTCCAGGTGTAATCAACATTTACAGATACATGATCTACCGGCCTGATCACCACACGTCCTGTTGTCCAGAAATCATTTTGTGAATCAATATCTCTTCCTGAAAGCGCATTAACCGCCAGCGGGTTGGTATAATTACCCTGACCGGCAAAATTACCATCGGGATTGTAAACAGGCATTACCGGCGGTATATTAGAATATAACCATGCACCTCCCTGATTGATGCGTGTTGCAGCCGGTTGGTTATTATCCGTATGGGTCATGCTCATATTTAAACCCAGCGTTAACCACTTAGCTACATCTGAATTAACCTTTAAGGTTGGTGTATAACGCTGGTAAACCTGGTTGGCTGATTTTTCCAAACCATCTTGTCTGTAATAGCCCAGGCTACCTAAAAATGTGGTTTTACCCTCGCCGCCAGAAACAGAGACGTTATGTTGCTGCTGTGGAGCCCAGCCCGGATAAAGCACTTTTGTCCAGTCGGTATTGCCTACATAGCGATATCTTTTAGGATTGGCCGGATCCGGGTAACCGGTAGGGTTATTGTTGGGGGCATTAAAGTAAGCCGCAGCCATGGTAGAATCCTGCTCAGAAAAAGGGGTGGTTGAATATCCACCGCTTTTTAACCCGGTCCTGTTGGCTTCGTTAAACATTTTGATATACTCCATGGAGTTTACCTGCTGCACCAAACGCGTAGGTCTTGAAATAGTATAGGAGCCTGAGTAACTAACCCGGGTTGGCCCTGCTTTCCCAGTTTTGGTGGTAATTAAAATAACACCATTGGCCGCCCTGCCACCATAAATGGCCGCGGATGCCGCATCTTTTAATACGGTTACGCTGGCCACATCATTCGGATCAATCAGATTAGGATCACGGGCCACACCATCAACCAACACTAAAGGGGTTGTACTTACGGGCTGTGATGATAAATTAAGTGTAGTACCGCCGCGTACATTAAAGGTAGCCGCTGTGCCGGGTTGACCACCACCCAAAGTTACGTTTAGGTTGGGGATAAGTCCTTGCAGTGCATCACCCAGGTTCACCACCGGGCGATTCTCTAATTTATCACTGTTAACGGTAGCTATAGAGCCGGTTAGGTTCACTTTCTTTTGCGTACCATAACCTACCACAACAACCTCGCTAAGTTTACCCAAGTCAGTCTGTAGATGTACCACCATCTGTCCTGAACTTACCGGCAGTTCTACAGTAGTAAACCCGATATAGGAAAACACAAGGATCGCTTTGTTATCAGGCACGTCAAGTTTAAATTTACCGTCAACGTCTGTAATAACTGCGCCGTTTCCTCCTTTTATCTTTATAGTTACGCCAGGTAAAGGATTGTTTTTTTCGTCAAAAACCTGACCAGTTACCGGGACCGCGACAACAGCTACCGCCTGGGTAGTTGCCGGTACAGCGTCTTTTTCCTGCAAAAGAATGGTATTGTTAACCAATTTATAGGTTAACTGCAAATTTTTCAGGCAGGTGTTTAACACATCCTCTAATGAAGCATCTTTCACAGTAATGGATACATTTTTATTACGAACGTCTTTAGAGTCGTAAAAGAAAACATAACCCGTTTGTTGATTAATGCTTTTCAATACCTTTTTTAAGGGGGTATTGATCTCATTAAGACTTATCTTTTGACTAAACGCACTGGCGCTGCATTGCAAAAGTCCTAAGAACATAATTACGGTGGTCAATTTCATAACCAGGAGAATTTTTTTTAGCAGCCGCTGTCTGTAAACGGCTATAGAAAAAGCATTTAAATTCATACTTTTGATGAGTTTGGGTTAATACTAATTAAGCTTCGCAAAGTTTTTATCCCTAACGGGGACGGGTTAGCTCAAATGTTTTTCGTACCCCGATTGCAGTCGGGGTACGTTTTTTTGAACGCCCTTGATTTGAGGTGAGTCGGTTAAGACTGTGGTAGTATTTTTCTTTCCATTTTTAATTAATTAGGTGATTATTAAGTGTGTTGGTATTATGGTGTTATCACTATGGTTTTCCCATCTATCCGATAGTGAATTTTTTTAAAGCTCAAAATATCCAGGATCTGCCTGGCGGTAACATTTCTTGAAATTTCTCCGGTAAACTGTCTTTGTGGAATTTCGCCTTCATATTTTACCTCCATATCGTACCATCTGGTAAGCTGTCGCATCACATTACCGATATCGGCATCTCTAAAATTAAAAAAACCATTTTTCCAGGCCACAGCTTCATCCGTATCAACATTCTCTATGGTTACTTTACCGCTTTTTAGTTGGGCCTGTTCTCCCGGTTTAATCATTTTACTATTATTGCCGGTTACTATACGCACACTACCCTGGAGTAAGGTTGTTTTTACAACCTGCTCATTATCATAGGAGTTGATATTAAAATGTGTACCCAACACTTCAACAACCTGCCCATTGGAAACTACTTTAAATGGCCGGTTCCGATCATGAACCACCTCAAAATAAGCCTCACCAATTAGTTCAACCTTACGTTCCTTATCGGCAAATTCAACCGGGTATTTAACAGAAGACGCCGCATTAAGCCAGACCTTTGTACCGTCTGACAGCACCAACTGATACTGCCCTCCCCTAGGTGTGGCAGCTGTATTAAACAGCGCCTGGTTCTTCTGATGATCTGTAGCTGAGGGTGCCTTGTAACTGATCTGTCCATCGGCTGTTTTATCTATAGAGGTGCCGCTTTCATCAGCCAGTTTACCTTTTTTGGCATCCGTAAGTTCAACCTTGCTCCCGTTTGATAATGTCAGGATCGCTTTATTGCCGCCCGGGGCAAAATCATGAACCGCAGGTCGGTTAACAGCTATCGTTTGTTGGGGTTTCTGATAGTTTTTTAATGCATATATACCAACTAAAACCACTGCAATAAGAGCAGCCGCAGCTGTAAGTCGTAACCATAACCGCACAGGGCGTGGATGGCCTATCTGATGCACCAAAGCATCCAGGCTTTCCCGCTGATCATGTTCCAAAACATCATCGGGCAGGTCATCGGCCGTTGTATGGGGTTCCATGTTCAGGTACCAGGTTTCTACCCAGGCCTTTTCTTCGTCAGAAACATTTCCTGTATTGTATCGGCGTAATAAGTCTTCAGCGTTTTTTTTAAGCATAATCAAATAAAGGGTAGCAGCCCTGATTATGTTATAGACAACTGATTTGCGTTGAGGGAGTAGATGAAACTAAAAAAAAATTGTGAAAAAATTGGCACCTAACTTAACCCTCAAAATTTTGAGAGAATTATTAACCTGTTTTTTTACAGTGAGGGCACTTATATGTAGCTCATCCGCTATTTCCTGATGGGATAAATGCGCATTTCTGCTCATTTCAAAAATGAGTCGCATTTGAGAAGGTAATTTAGCCACCTCCTCTTCTATGAGTTCAATTAATTGTTTTAACCGGATACTCTCGTCGGGTTCTGGTACATGCTCATGATCAATAAATTTTTGAAGCGAACTGATATAATCCGATTTAATTTTATGATGCTTATGAACATTTAACACTCTGTTTCTTACAGCTGTATAAAGGTATGCCGGTAAATTGGTATTTAAGCTTAAATCATTCTTACTGTTCCAAACAGACGAAAAAAGCTCCTGTAAAATATCTTTAACCTCTTCGCGATCTGGTAGTCGATTGTAAGCGTGTCTGTATAATATACCGTAATATCGCTTATGTATCTCAGAAAAGGCAGTCGCATCCCCCTTCTTTAGTAAGTGGATCAATTCTGTATCAGAAAAAAATTCGTAAGAACTCATTGGACTACCTGAACACAATTGGTGTTAAATAAACAATAATAAGTATTTTTTTTCTATACATTATCAAATTGTAAATTTTGATGAATGAAATTTAAGTAATTGGTATCAATTGCTTGTCAATCAATAGTCTTACTATCTGTCACTTACTCAGCTATAGATACCGATATCCCTCAGTTACTTCCGGTTAAGAAATCCATCGGAATCTATTAACGGAAATATCCGGCAAACATAAATTTTAAAATAATTTCATCATAAGATTTGATTTATAAATTCTTTTCTTACATTTGACTGTACTACTTAACTAATACACTAAAACAATGATTCAAATAAACAATTTGAATTTCAGTTATGACCGCAAGCGCCCTTTGTTTAAGGACCTTAGCCTTAACCTTAGTGCCGGTCATATTTATGGGCTACTCGGAAAAAACGGAGCTGGTAAATCAACCTTATTAAAAAATATTGCAGGATTGGCATTCCCCGCATCGGGCAAATGCATGATCAATGGTGTGGAAAGTGCAAAAAGATCTGTGTCTGTTTTACAAGAGCTTTATTTTATTGCCGAAGAGGTTCATGTACCAGTGCTAACACCTGCACAATTCCTTAAACGCACGGCTGGTTTTTATCCCAAATTCAGCACCATTGATTTTTATGGTTATCTGAAAACTTTGGATATTGACGATGCTTTACCGATGAGCAAAATGTCATACGGGCAACAAAAGAAAACAGTTATAGCTTTCGGACTGGCCACCAATACAGGTGCACTTATCATGGATGAACCTACCAACGGCCTCGACATCCCATCAAAAGTGCAATTCAGGAAACTGATAGCATCTGTATTGAATGATGACAGATGTATTGTAATATCAACCCACCAGGTACGCGATCTGGACAGCCTTATTGATACCGTATTGATACTGGACGATCACCGGATAGTGATTGAACAATCTGTTGATGAGCTTACCGAAAAATTAATTTTTGGTGTGTTTAACGATACAGATGGTTTGCCTGTATTGTATGAAGAAGACTCATTTAAAGGCAAATATGCCATATTAGAAAATACTACAGGAAAGTTCAGCAAAATGGATCTTGAGCTGCTTTTTAACGCTGCTACAAGTGGCAATACTAAATTGTTAAATACTCTAAAGCCGTCTGCATATCATGAATAATTTTTTCAGCTTTAATCGTTTTTCGCGACTACTCATTAAGCACAGCGCCGAGCATTATCGAACTTATTTAATGTCGATCGGTGTTTTGGCGGGTGTAATGGTATTGGGCGGCTCATTTATATTTTACATGATTCCCGGACCTATGGATGCCGGCTTTCAAACCGCATTGTTTGCTATACTTATGCTTATTGCCGGCAGTATTTTCACCAGCACCATTTTTGCCGATATAGGCGATAAAAGAAAAGCCATACCAGCTTTGAGTCTACCCGCATCTACATTTGAAAAATACCTGGTAGGCTGGTTTTACTCCTACCCGCTTTTCATGATCGTATATACAGCTGTATTTTATATTGTTTTGCTTGGCCTCATCAGCATAAAACACTGGCCCGGGCATAACAGCGAGGTATTCAGCATTTTTCAGGACAGATTTTCGATATTAATTATTCTTTTTTCGTTGCTGCACGCTATTAGCATGTATGGCGCAATCGTTTTTGAAAAACTGCATTTTATTAAAATTGCCTTTTGCTTTTTCATATGCTATGCCTTTCTTATCATTTGTAATACGTTCTTTTTGCGATCCATTATGGGGCGCAGCATATTTCCGGCTACGCCGTTCGGCTTCCTGAATTTTACAGAGGGTCATAACTTTTACTCGCTTAGCGTCGGTTACGAACAAACGCTTTGGATTTTTGCATCCTTATCGATAGTGATATTGCTATTCTGGATAGCTACTTATTTCAGGCTTAAGGAAAAACAGGTTTAAAGGAACACGAAATGGAATTTAAGGATAACGAAGCGATATACCTCCAGATAGCTGCTTTTGTGTGCGATCAGATCTTGATGGGCAAATGGCCCGCCGATCAGAAAATACCATCGGTGCGCGATATGGCTGTTGAACTGGAAGTAAACCCTAACACGGTTATGCGTTCATACGAGTTTTTGCAGGGTCTGGAAATAATTTACAATAAACGCGGACTTGGTTTGTTTGTTGCTACCGATGGCTTTGTTAAGGTTAAAGCGTATCGTAAAGAGAGTTTTGTACGCCAGAACCTACCGGAGCTATTTAAGAACATGTACTTGCTTGATATTTCAATAAGAGAGATCAGCGAACAATACACACAGTTTCAAAACAACCAGACCGCCATAACACCTAAACATAATCAGGATGAAAACAAGTAATAAATTTTTAACAGCCGCCATAATCCTGCTCCTGCTATCGGTTGTCTTATACGATTTTCAGCTCAGGGCCGAATATAAAAAAGGGGACTTCAGAAATCCATATGGAAATTTCATCAAGTTAAGTTTAGGCGGATTCAAGGTGATCAACCTCAAATCATCAACCGCTATAAACATGATCGTGGTGAAAGGCCCTTTTAAGGTACTTGCCGATCCGGATGCTATTGAATATGCTAAAATAAACCAGCATGGGGATACCCTAAATGTGGAAGCCCGTTTCAAATCCAATTATCATAACGTGCGCTCTTCGTATATCATGTATATTTCATGTCCGGAGCTCGATGCATTTATTGCGGATGCCCGTTATACAGCAGGCGAAAACCAAGTGATAGATACACTTGCTGCTGAGGATTTTAAATGGCGCTCAACTATTATAAGCGGCTTTACAAGCAACCAGTTAAAAATAACGCAGGATCATGCCAGCAATGTCCTGCTCCAAAATGATAGTATAGGTATCCTAGATGCCGTAACGGGTATAACTAATGGCAGCGCATCAAACCTTACCCTCGGTAAGGGTAATCATATCGGCAAGGCTCAACTTGATATCAGGAACAAGAGTCGTTTATGGATCAGGGAGGCTGGCAATACACAACTTAACTACCATATAGCCGATAGCGCTAAACTCATTGTAGATGGTGCATCGCAAAATATTTTAAAACTTAAACAGCCATGAAATTAATTATCGATTCTCTTTCAAAAACATATGCCAATGGTGTGCATGCGTTAAAAAACGTATCGCTCACACTATCAAATGGCATGTTTGGTTTGCTTGGCCCCAACGGAGCAGGTAAATCATCCCTGATGCGTACCATTGCAACTTTACAGGAGGCGGATTCAGGAAGCGTATTTCTTGACGACCTTAACGTATTGAAAAACAAAACGCAGGTGCGACAGTTGCTAGGGTATTTACCACAGGAGTTTGGCGTTTATCCCAAAATATCGGCCGAGCGGATGCTTGATCATATAGCTCAGCTAAAGGGTGTAGGCAACCATGCCGAACGAAAAGACCTGGTACAGGGCTTGCTTGAAAAAGTTAACCTGTTCAAGGATCGTAAAAAACACCTTGGCACATATTCAGGAGGGATGAAGCAGCGCTTTGGCATAGCGCAGGCACTTATTGGCGATCCCAAACTTATTATCGTCGATGAACCCACAGCAGGGCTTGACCCGGCCGAACGTAATCGCTTTTACAATTTATTGAGCCAACTGGGCGAAAATACCATCGTTATCCTATCAACCCATATTGTTGAGGATGTAAGCACACTTTGCGCCAACTTTGCCATTATTTGCCAGGGCGAAGTACTTTACGCCGGCGACCCTGAAACTGCGGTAAATGAATTGAATGGAAAGATCTATTCCAAAGCGATCGATCGTTCGGAGATCAAATATTACCGCGATGTTTATAATGTGATATCTACCCAACTTAAAACGGGCAAGCTCCATATCAGGATATTACAGGAAACCGGGCTACAGGATGGCTTTGTTCCTGCCACCCCCAATCTCGAAGATGTGTACTTCAGCAACATTGCCAAACGGGTTGATGTAAATACCATGTAAACATTTAAAAAACAACAGCTTATGTTCTTGAAAATATTTCTGTTCGAGATCCAGAATAGGGTCCGCAGGCCAGCCTTTTACCTATATTTTTTCGCAGTATTGCTTTTTACAGTGTTCGCATTTGCGACAGGCTCTTTGCCGGTAGCCGAAAAGGAGCATATCAATTCGCCTTTTTTAATAGCATTTTGGTGCGCGGGCATCACCATGATGATGATGCTTATCAGCTCGTCGGTTATGGGTTCGGCAATTTACCGCGATATTGAATATCAAACCAAAGATTATTACCTCACCTACCCTATTACCAAGCCTGGCTATTTCTGGGGCAGATACCTGGGTTCGTTTGTTTTTATGCTTGTTATAGCGCTGGCTATTTTACTCGGCATATATCTCGGCACCATTATAGGCCCACTTATTGGTAAAACAGATCGAGCTCAATATGGGCCAAACCACCTGTTATATTACTTATATCCATTTTTCACCATCGCGTTACCAAATCTGTTCTTTACCTCATCTTTGTTCTTTGGCCTGGTGGCCATAACCCGTAATGTGAAGGTGATCTATTTTGGCGGCATCCTTTTGTTCCTGTTTTATTTTATCGCCCTATTCTTCCTCAACCATACAAACAACACGACGGTTATCGGAATATCTGATCCATTTGGAATGAACGGCATTCGGTATCAAATGAACAATGCAACAGCCACAGAACAAAACAATAACCTGATCCTGATCAGCGGCCCTATGGCCATTAACAGGATCATTTGGCCAGGACTGGGACTTGTCATCCTGCTGTTTACCTACGTCCGCTTTAATTTTGAAAAATTCTTTAGCGGTAAGCGAGATAAAGCTGCCATTGATGATATAAATACAAAGGTAACCAATAAGGCTATTAAAATACCTGCGGTGAGTTTCGCGGGCAAATATGAACGGCGGGTTTTATCAAACCTTGTAAAGCTGGAGCTGTTAAACATTATCCGCGATAACTACTTCTGGATTATTGTAGGCAGCGGTAGTATCTTTCTGGGCTTTGTATTTTGGCTGGGCGAAAGAAATTACGGCATACCCGATCTGCCGCGAACCGTAATGCTTTTAAGTATCTTTAATGATGCTTTCCCGTTCTTCATCTTCTTTATTATCATGTTTTATACCGGCGAAACGCTACAGCGTGACCGGCTTACCCGTTATGCCTTTATCAACGATTCGTTACCCCCTCCAAACTGGGTATTAAATGGCTCCAAACTCATCCCTTTACTCGTTATTGGTGCTGGCCTGTCGTTTATCCCTTTAGTTATCGGCGTAATTGTACAGCTTACCAAAGGATATACAGCGCTCCATTTAGGTACATACTTTAGTTATATTTTCATTATACTTTTACCAAAGCTACTGCTGATCGTTGTGTTTTGTTACCTGGTACATGTTATCATCAACAATAAATTTGCCGCTTACGCGATAGGTGTCACCTTATGGATAGGTTTTTTCTTTCTGGAACTTACCGGCATGTTCAATTATCATTTATTGTTATACTCCTACACACCCAACTCAGGTATTTCGGATATGGATGGTATGGGCCACATGGTTGAGCCGATAAGCTGGTTTAACCTATACTGGCTTTTAGGGGGTGGAGTACTGATCATTGTGGCTGCATTGTTTTATTACCGTGGTGTAAGCTCATCATTTAAAGAACGGTTACAACTGATACCTGAACGGTTCGATAAAAAAACGAAGCTATTTGCAGCGGTACTCATCCCTTTGTTTTTAATTGCAGGCACATATATCTATTATAATGTAAGTTACCTTAATAATTATTTAAGCAAAGACGAGCAAGAAGATCGTGCTATTATTTATGAAAAAGCCTTAAAAAAATATCAATCGCTGCCATTGCCCAAAGTAACCAGCATAAAAATGAAAGTTGATATTTTCCCGGATAAACAGCAGGAGTTTGTAAAAGCTCAGGTCACTATAATAAACAAAACAGATAAGCCCATTTCAAAAATGCTACTTGATGCCGACGGCCTGAATTATTCCATAGCTATTAATGGGAAACCAGTTCCGTTCAGTAATCCGTTATTTTATTCGCGGGGATTTTTTAATTTATTCAGGACAAAGCAGGATACAGCCGATTTTAGATTATATCAATTGAGGCAACCACTTGAACCTGGGGATTCGGCCGTCTTGGAGGTTAATTCGTCGGTTACTCATACCGGCTTCACCAACGGACTTTATTCAGTTAACCTGTTGCATAACGGCACCTTTTTTACTGGCGGCCTGCCCGGCTTAGGCTATGACGACGACGATGAAGTTGGTAGTCCATACGTTCGTAAAAAGGCGGGCTTACCACCCAAAACAGCAGAAAGTGAAATACCACAAAACGACCCAATTGGTATTAAAACCCTGAAAGCCGGAAAATCTGCCGACCTGCTAAGTCTTGATGTTACGGTAAGCACTTCTGGCGATCAAACAGTTGTTACGCATGGTGAGCTGGTAAAACAATGGAAACAGAACGGCCGCAACTATTTTCATTACATCCAGAACAAGCCGGGTATGTATGTGCCTTTCGGTATTATTTCGGCCAGGTTTGCTGATACCCGTGATAGTATCATGCTCGACCATAAAATATATATTGACGTTTATCATCACCCGGAACATAATGAAAATACCGCCCGCTTTATAGACGCTTATAAAGAAGGGCTTAAATATTATAGTTCCGTTTATGGGCCATATCCATTCAAAAACATCAGGCTCGCGGAAACCTCTACTTATGGTCCGCGTGAATCTTCAACTACCACACTTGATACTTATGCCGAGTATAATGGCTGGAACGCGCATTTCACTAATCCAAATGAGTTTGATTACCTGTATTTTACCACTACTCGTAATCTTGCCCAACAGTGGTGGCGTTTCCAGGTAGCTCCAAACAATACCGTAGGCTCATTGGTGATACCAGAAGGCCTTGCCAATTATGATGCATTGGTAATGACTGAAAAGAAATATGGCAAAGCCAACATGCGGGGCATTGTGCTCGACCAGTTATGGTATTACCTGTTTGTAAGGCGCCGGCTGGAAGAACGGGAGCACCCACTGATCAGGGCCAATCAATGGTTTGAGTGGAGCGGCAAAGCAAGCGTGGCCATGTACGGTTTACGTAACCTCATTGGCGAAGACAGCCTGAACAATGCCCTCCGTGAGTTTAAAAATGCTTATGCATTTAAAAGTCAGCCGCCTTTTGCAGGCACGAATGACCTTTATCATCACCTGCAAAAACATGTTCCGGATTCTTTGCAGTATTACATGACCGATACATGGCAAAAGGTAACGCTTTATGACAGCAAGGTTAACACCGTAACAGCTACAAAAATAGCCGGTAAGAACGAGTATAAAGTAACTCTGAAAGTAAATATCAACAAGGTTTGGATAGATAGCAAAGGTAACGACGTGCCGGCATTAAAAATGAATGATTACATCGATATCGGAATTTTCGCCGAGGACACGAAGGATAAAAACGGACGAAATCGCGCCAATCTGCTCTATCTCCAGAAATATAAATTAACCCGGGGCGAGCACCAATTAACCATTATAATTAAAGGCAAACCAAACGCCGTTGGGGTTGACCCTTTTGGTACCCTGATAGATAGAAACCCAAATGATAATATGAAAACTATTGATCAAACTAACTGATGTGATCGCCAGGTGAAGGCATGTTTTGTGTTCTTCCCTGGCAATTTTGAGTTCGCCCTCGGTAGGGTGCCTGAACGCGGCATAAAAATGCGTTCCGTATCTCACTCCGGAACGCACCACATCAATGTGTGTCAACTAAACCTCAGATCTCACGTTTATGGACCTAAGTTCTTTACTGCAAAACAGTTTTATGTCATTCGCTTCTCAGGCTTTTCACCGGGTTTGCTTTGGCTGCTTTTACTGCCTGAAAACTTATGGTAGCCAATGCAATAATTGTTGCAGCAAGTCCGCCTACAGCAAATAACCACCAACTGATGTTGATGCGATAGGCATAATCCTGCAGCCATTGGTGCATGTAATACCATGCAATGGGTGTAGCAATGGCGAAGGCGATCGCGATGAGTATGATAAATTCTTTTGAAAACAAATAAACGATACTGCCTGCGGTAGCACCAAGCACTTTACGAATACCAACTTCTTTTATTCGCTGCACTGCCATGAACGAGGCTAAACCATACAAACCCAAACAGCTAAGGAATATGGCGATAGCTGCAAAAATTTTATATAAAGCCGATAGCTGATTTTCCTGTTTGTAAAAACTGTCAATTTTATCATCCAAAAATTTGTATTCATAAACGAAGTCGGGAAGTGTTTGCTCAAATACATTTTTAACAGATTCTATTGTCGAAGGAAGGTTTGTGGTTGTCAGTTTTATTGCAACCTGGTTGTACATCGCTTTATCTGTGGTAATCAATAATGGTGCAAGACCATTGCGAAAAGATCTGTCGTTAAAGTCTTTCAATACACCAACAACCGGACATTTTATTTGGCCGTTCCAGATACTTATTTCTTTATTCAATATTTCATTAGGATTTTTTATTCCTAAACTTTTCATCAGCGACTCATTCACCAAAAATTCTCTTGTTGTATCAGAAGGTTGTATATTTCTTCCGGCTATTAAAGTCAGTTTGTAGGCAGGCGCGTATTCGTTGTCGGCAAATTTGGTAATAGCTTTAAAAGCTGTTTCTTTTGCGGCATGGTTAAATCTGAGCGTGCTCCACATATCATTAGCATCTTCAACCGGAGTGTTGGAGCTGTAGCTTACTGTTTGCACGCCATTAACCGTCAATAATTGTTTCTTTAAATAATCCAGTCTGCTCAGACGAAGACTATCTACACGGAACGGAACATTTACAATGGCATCTTTATCAAAGCCTAAGGGTTGATCCATAAAATAATTCATTTGCCTTACAATGACGAGCGTTCCGATGATGAGTGCCTGTGCTATGATGAATTGAAACACTACCAATCCTCTCCGTAATGAAATTCCCTGTGAATTATTTGATGTGAGCTTACTTTTTAAAGCATTAACAGGATTGAAACGTGATAGAACAATAGCAGGATAAAAGCCGGAGAGTGCGGTTACCATAATAGTTACAATCAACAAAAACAGGATAATTGCAGGGTTGCTGAATATGTTGAATGAAAGTGAAAGCTCTAAAAGCCGGTTTATATAAGGCAATGCCAAAATTGTAATACCCGCTGCCAATATTACGGCACTTGTAACTATCAAAAATGTTTCAACAATGAATTGGATCTGTAATTGAGATTTACTGCTCCCCAGAACTTTTCTTACGCCAACCTCCTTTGCGCGATTAACAGCTTGTGCGGTAGAGAGGTTTATAAAGTTTACACAGGCAATTAACAGGATGAATGCTGCGATGAGCCACAATACATTGAGCAGTTTATGACTGATTATTTTGCTGCTGTAGTTACCTGCTTCTGCATCATAATGCACCGTGCTTAATGATTGTATAATATGACTATCCTTATTGTCTGTAGATTCCACTTTTCGTGAATACGCTCTTAATTGCTGATTAAAATTGTCGACAGAAATATTTGGTGGCAGCAAAATGTAGCAGCCAAAATCAGCTACCGTTTCAGCCCAATCGGTAGATTTTTGCAGGTAACTCCCCGTAAAACTTGTTCCAAAGGCCACAACCAGTTTTAGCTGAAAGTCGGTATTGGCCGGTATGGTGGCCAGGATGCCTGAAACTTTCAATACATCTGTACCGTGCTCGAATATGTAGCCGCCTACTTGCAGTTTAATGGTTTTGCCTATTGCCGTTTTCCAGTCGCCGAAATATTTCTCCGCGATCTCTTTGGTAAGCAATACATTGTTTGGATCTTTTAATGAGGCATACGAACCGGCAAGCAGCGGGTAATCAAATATTTTAAAGAATGAAGGCCCCGCAAAAAATACCCCGCGCTGCTCTTTGAAATTTTTTACCGTGGTTCCGTTAACATCAAGCACCTGTAACTGATCATCGTGGCTTGCAAAAACCGGGGCTACCTGTTCTACCTGGGGGAAAGCAGTTTTCAGTCCCAGCGGCATTGGAAAAGGGACATCTTTCCCATAAGAAATATTTGCCGATTCGGCATGGTGATATTCGGTTAACACACGATAGATACGATCTTTCTTTACATGAAAACCATCGAAGCTGGTTTGATATTGTATAATGATAAAGATCACCATACAAACGGCTATACCAACAGCCAGGCCCGTAATATTAATGGCGGTGTAGCTTTTATTGCGCAGCAGGCTGCGCCGTGCTATTTTTAAATAATTCCTAAACATATAATTGCCGTTTAATTTTTCATGAGACCACTTTAGCAGGGTTTCACGATGCAATATTACCGGCACAGATTTGGAATGACTTCTCAAATTATAAGATGGGTACTCTTTTTTCAGCTCATTTTTATATTCCAGCGGGCTTTTCCCGGTCATTTGCTTAAAAATACGGTTAAAGGTGCTTTGGGAATTGAATCCCGATTCATACGCTATTCCTAGGAGGGTGATATGGTCATAAGCAGGGTCCTGCATTTTTCGGGCCACCGCCTGTACACGATATTCATTGATGAAATCATTGAAGCTTTTTTTAAGCGCTGTATTGATGATCTTGGATAATTCATGAGTAGTTATCTCCAGCTTTTCGGCCAGTGAGCTTAAGCTTAGTTCCGGATCCTGGTAATACAGGTTGACTTGCATGGCTTTCTTTAGCCAAATACCCATTTGCTTCATTTCCGCTGGAAGCGCCGGCTTTAAAAACGGTATTGGAGCAACCAGCACGCCGGTCTCCTGCCTTAAAAAAGCCACAGCCGCTATCCAGATGGTCATTACTGTTAAAAGGAGATATAAAGGATAATAAGCATGTATACCTAATTGGTAATGGTAATGAAAATAGTTTACGGCTGTAAAAGGTATCCACAATAGCCATAACAAGCCAAAAACTATCAATAGATTTTGCAGCCACCGCAATTCGTAACGGTACCTATCGCCACAGCTAAATTTCAGGCTCTGGTAAAAGCGTTCTATCTGCCTGTGAGAGGCGTACAGGTAGATGCTGACCGAAATAAACGTCAGCAATAGTAATATAGGGTTAAACTGATGAAAGGTCGACGTTTCATCAATAGCTGCGCCGGTTTTTATACTATCCATAACCTCCAATGCATGGGCAGTCAATTGCAGCAGCAAGGGACTAAAATGCAGCAGGTCATTTGACCGGAATTTATATTCCGGCCGGGCTATTTTAAGCACATAAAAGAAAACAAAGGGGCCAAACGCAAGCGAAAATTGCAGTGGGAGCCAGCTCCAATGAGAAAAATAGGTTCCAAGACCGATGTCTCTGCCTAGTTCCCAAAGCAGCCACAATGACATTGTGACCAGGGCCAAACTCAAAAAACGGTTTGCAGCCTGGTTGATCCTTTGGGTGAATCCCAACTGTAGCGCAAAAGTGAGCCCAATAAATATGGCTCCCAGGAAGGTCAGGTCATATAAATTGATATGGAATGTATACGGATTCAAGTGAGCTAAATGCATCAATCGCTGTTCCAAACTATTAACTTAC
>Ga0105239_10001765_pt1 | contig 28459 bp, 26 predicted proteins | sample KBSC44metaG_FD_92761 | JGI IMG/M metagenome (GOLD analysis project Ga0105239, IMG submission 92761) | Corn rhizosphere microbial communities from Kellogg Biological Station, Michigan, USA - KBS C4-4 metaG | ecosystem: Host-associated > Plants > Roots > Rhizosphere > Soil | place: Michigan, USA...
AGCCCTTGCCGCTTGTTTGTTATATTGTACGCGGGATGGTCGCCCCCGGCTAGACTTGGTGCGGGCTGTGGCGGAAGGACCTCAAACGATCCACTGATAATCTTAATGGGGGATGTTGAGAAGTGTTTGTTCAGAGAATAATGCAGATGTTTGCCTCGAAGTGGTTAATAGTACGGAGTAAATACGGAGTATTTCGTACTGAGTTCTGCAGGGCTTGCTTCGAGGAACAGGATGTATGAGTACTCCCCTACACCAGAGCCTCCTTAGCCCGTACATGACTATCTATCTATTGTACATAAGTAGGTAGCTATTATTTAGGTGCCTAAGAAGGTAATTAGGTATGATTGTGAAACAAACCCACACCATCTCGAGCCTGAGGAGCTACTTAGTTAGACCTCGCTCGCCCTGTGAGACAGCCTCGCAAGCCTCCCCTAACTGCCGCTATCCGTCCTCCCAACTTGCTTTCTTCTTCCTCCTGTGTCGATCTCAATGTACCAACTTAACTAAGTCATAGACTAGTTCCTTCCCGTTAGACGCGAGTTCATCGCTTACATGCAAGGTAGCGCACGAATCTCCATGCCCAACGGGTCAACCACCCCTACCCCCCCAGCTCATGGCTCAACCTCTAACGCCCACCGTTAGAGAAACGATATAATACAAGGAGCAGAGCAGTCTAGAAAAGTGCAGAATAACACGCTGGACTCCACTTTCATTGACTTCCCCCGTGCCTGAATGAGGATAGGTTCCCTGGTTTTCATAACTTTGACCTCGCAAGACGAGAATCCCCCGTGTCGAGTTCCCATGGTGTTGTCAGGACACCAAAGAGAGATCACTTATGTCCAGCGAGGCCCGTTGGCGATGCTAGTTAGTTAGGCTAGTACATCCCGGGTCCCACACCAACACGCCTCGACTGTATTGCCGGGGATGTAAATCTGGCCCATGGATTGATTTGTACTCCGTACATACGAGTCCTCCGTACTCGATACATCAGACGGGCAAGCATGATGATGCTCAGGAGACAATTATACCGAGTACCAACTAGCACCAGGCTGTACTTGTACGGGGGACTGTGTACCGGGGTACCCAGTAATTATTGCCTCTTTCGCTCCGGGGGTGGAACCATTTGGGAGTTCGTCTGCCTGCCTGCCTGCTCGCACAGCTGAAACCCATCTCCAAGTCTAAGAGGTACGGAGTGCTCAGTACTCCGTACACAGTAAGCTTTTTGAGACGGAGCCTGGACAGGATACTCACGTTTGCATGCATGAATGAACCAGGGTGAGGGGTGTTTAAGGCAGGATGGCATTGAATTTTGGGTTCGACCGCGTGCAGAGCCAAATGTCCTTAGGCCGTCGATGGTGAAGTTGCGATTTAGTGTGGAAGTGTCTTTGCGATCGCTCGAACGGGTGAGTCGGTTGATATGGAGGGGGAACAGGAGTATAAGATCCAGTTCGATTTCCTTGTCCTTGGATAGAAGTTCATTCAGTCGTTCAGTCGTTCAGTCGTTCACTCTTCCCAAGAAAAGTCATTCGTTTTTATTTCAGTCTTTCGTGCTGCTTGTCCCCTCGTTTCAGCCTGGTGCTAAGCCCCCCCTTCACATTGTTCTACATATCTGCATATAAAAGTTATCCACATAACAAACAACAACAATGAAGGCCAGCCTTCTTTTCACCACCACCTTGGCGATTGCCTCCTCAGTCTTGGCTGCCCCGACGTTCTCCCCCCTTCGAACTCGAGCTCTTCTCTCCAACAACCATGGACGCCGTCAAATCCCGCCTGAGTGTGACCTCAATGGGCTTGACAATGTAGTCCTGCCCGTCGCCAACCCTCCCCTTCCCGCACCAGGGGCAGATCTCTACCTTGCCTCGATTGTCATTGGCCGTGGCGTCCAGAACTATACCTGCGGGAACGACTCTACCGCAGCTCCAGTCGCGATCGGTGCCGTTGCCACACTGTACGAAGCCTCTTGCATCGCTGTTGAGGACCCGGAGTTGTTGGCTTCTCTGCCAGGTCGGGCTCTTGCCATTTCACTACCGACGGATCCAGAGGAAGATCTCGTATGTGGAGCCCAGCCTCTCGAGCGCAATGGCCATCACTTCTTCAACTCAGCAAAGACTCCCACTTTCGACTTTACCGAGGCGGACGATGAAGCTTTGGGTCTGGCTTTGGTCTCGGTTGGTGCCCGTTCTCCCGCACCAGACGCAGCCACCGCTGTGCCATGGTTGCAACTGAGCCGCGTTGATGGGAGCGTGGGGCCAATCCAGTCCATCTATCGACTCAATACTGCGGGTGGTGTTGCCCCTGCTACCTGTGAGGGACAGCCTGCGAGCATCAGTGTCCAATATGCCGCCCAGTACTGGGTGTTCTCGTCTGATGCCTAGAGGTTGGAGGTGGAAAATAAGAGGAAAGAATCCTCGTCAGCCTGGGAAGGGAGTGGCCATGTGCCATGATCACCCAATAAATGTATAATAGCTTCTTCTAGTCCATTGCTCAACCCATCCCGTGCACGGGGTGTTGTTTCTCAGTTCGAGTTCTGTGCATTGCACTTTCATTTATTCCAGTGGTGTATGACAATTGATACGAAATGAAATGAAGACTTGTTCTTGGGAATGCTCTTTTAGATCACTGTACGCCCTGTGCTAAACTCCAACTTTTGCTGCTCTTAATAGTTGACTCCAGCGCCCTTGCTAAACGAGGATGGGACTTGGTAGTGTACCGAAAAAAGGAGTGCCTTGCATTTTGATAATGTTCTCAAGAAGAACGTGTATCTAGGATGCGCTCATTCTGCGCACGAAGGTAGTCTATGGTATCTCTAGACATCCTGAGATCCTCGGATGGTGTCATAAGTCATGAAATGAGTGAGGAAGAGCCTGCAATTCTTGAAGATTGAGTGGAGGGTCTCCAGATGCATTCCTCATAATGGTACCAGATAGTGGTATTTGTCGCGAGGATGTTGACGATATGCTGAAGTAGTACGACCTCGGCTGCTGTTGATCTCACGCAGAAGCGTTTATTTCCCAGTCAGATGGCGGTGGCGGCGTCCTGAGTGAAAATCGAGTCAACGGTGGGAATTCTAACCTTCTATCAGTCAAGATCATCGCCATCTGCTGATGGGTCTGGTGTGGGATCCTCCGAGTCTTTCTCCAAATTGGCCTCGCCCAGTTCTTTCCTGACCTGCTCTAGCTCATCTCCAAAGAGAAGAGTAAACATGACCACGGCGTAAATCTCCTCGGTAGACTTATTTTTCAAAGTGTATCGCAATTCATGTGTCTTTGAATCAACGTATTTGATCACGTTCAGACTGAAGCCTGGGAGCTTGAGCGAGAAGTCATTGAAATCGAGGTAGGGATTGCCAAAATCTGACTGGTAAAGTCGACCAGCTTCAAACACAAAAGCATCACGATTGGCAGGCGTCAAGAAGTGCTTCTTCCTGGCAGCTGAATCGGCGGGCATTCCTGAATCATCCCTGATCTCTTCTCCAGAGCCCTCGGCGCCTTCTTCCACGACAACTTCATGAAAGGAGGAGGCATTGGGGATCTTCCACGCATTATTGTCCTGTAATTGGTCTTCCTCGACAATTTTATCTCCGATTCTCAAAATGTTCCAGCTGCTCAAGGCCGGTCCAAACAGAGATGGCTTGTCTGCGTAGACATCTCCTTCGAGGCCAGGATCAACCCACCATTTGACAATTCTGAAGGCTTGATTGAAACCAGGAGGCAGCCTGTCTCTTATGGGGCGATCGAAATCATTGCCAAATAACAGATCACCCCCAGGAATGTCAACTTTGGGGATGAAAGAGAATGCGATCGAATATTGATCGTATTGATGAAGCTCGTGGTCGAAATAAGGGGAGGTTACAGGGGAATCGTTAGGGTAGCCGGTGAAATGCCGAATGCGCACAGCAAGAGACACGATCATATGCTCATTCTCGAATGTCAAGGTTTCTGAGGCATTGACAGAAACGAGCTTGTGCGTAGATGGGTCATGCTCGGGGCCAGCTGTTACACGCAGACGATATTGGCTGTGATGAGATGCTTGATCGATGGGCTCGGAGGAGTCAGATGAAACAGGAGTGTCAGACATCTTGATTCAAGAGGCCTGCGTGTAGGTAATTCTATCTGAAGGGTTGTCTATTTGTTGGAGCAGATTGTACATCGGGTGGTTGAAGTGGTCGGGGGCTTTTGACGGCGGGAGAAAAAACGGTCGAGGACGAAAATGCGCAGTTCCTATATTGGAATGACGTCAAGCCACCAGTGACAGAGTCCCGTCCTTCCCGCTTGCTTCATGTATATATATCACCTCTACGCACTTCAAGCGACACACGCATAGTGGTCGATTTCACTCTTGTGACAATGTCCTATGTCCCTGCTTTGTGATATACAGGTCACTAACTGAGCGCCCAAGGGATCTTCGGTTTATGGGATGGGTGTGACTTTGGTCATGTGCGGGTTCGGGTCACGTGAGCATCGAAAGCATGGGATTTCGAAAGGTAGATCCTTGATCTTTAAAATGCATCATGAAGTTATATCTGTATCGAGGCACGAGTAGTACTAGAATGGGATGAGATGTCGAGATGCAGTGTCATATCCCCAGTCCTGCCGATCTCTAGGGTTCCTCTGTGTCTCCCGCCCTCTTCATCTTGATGAGGTCTTTGAGATAGGAGGCAATATATCCGAAGCCCTAAACGGGAGCGCGCCCAAAAGGCAAACGAACGTTCGTTTCCCGAGTAATATAATTTTAGATTGGAGTCTTCGAGGCCATGCAGGAACGCTCAATTCAACGATGCCCCATGTGATCGAATGTGCAGGAGAAGCCAGAGTAGGTCAACGCCCCCGGTGCTGCAGCCTAGTTTGAGACCAATCGGATATTCGGCTCGTAGCTCTCATGCAATGATGGGCTTTTTCGGATGGATCTCAATGGATGATTCTGCCGGGGGAAGCTCATCTGGACATGGGGAGCGCTATACAAATAATGACATCCAATGATTGTGGGAAGTTTGCGTAAAGTCGAGACGCGCCGGCACGCGTTGGGGGTGTCTTGGCGCGTTGGTATCTAGACTAGACCGCTTTGGGAAAGTTGTGTATTCTTACCCCATTTGGCCTCATTGTTTATATGCGACCACCTTCCCGACCACAACCTTCTTGATGATCATAACAACACCTTCAGCAGCTGCTAATTCGAACATTCCTATCGATAGTAGCCTTCGAATAAAGTCATCCGCCAACATGGCTGATTTAATTTCAGCAGAGGCTGTGCCCGTTCGACGGTCCAAGCGGCCTAGCAGTGCCATATCACCCATCAAATCTGCACAGGATCCCGCACAGCCTGAGACGAAGACGCCTTCGAGGAAACGACCCATAAAGAAAGCCAGATTCTCTGATTCTGCTTTACTCAACATTTCCTCCGGCCCAGGATCCACTGGTCTCACTCCTTGGGTTGGGAAGACTACTATCAAAACTCCCAGGAGGAGAGTATCGACCCCAGCACCTAGTCGGAATCGAGATTATGAAGAAATTCAATTCACACCCATTCGGGAACAGCTTGAGCCTCGCACGATACGACGCATCAGACGACATGGTCTTAGCGAAGAAATGAATCGTTGCCATCAGGAACAGAAGAGCTTATCAGAGTTGCAACGCCAACTCGACCTCAAGGAGCAAGAGGTCCGGCGCTTGAGACTTGAATTGGAGGAGGCGAAGAAGCTCCCCAGTGATATCATCTCGAGTCAAGAGCGAGTGGCTGAGGCTGAAGCAGAGCTTGAACAGCTGAGACAGAGCTTCTGTGAAAATGCCGAGCCAGTTTCTTGGGACCATGTACCTACGGGTGCGGCAACTGGACCTGCAAGTGACGGTGGAGATACTTTCCGTATCTATGAGGACGAGAACGGAGATAATACCAACGGAAACTCGATACCCGACAATGAAGATGCCGTTGCTATGGGACTTGAGCTTGAGTCAGCTCGTCAAGCTAAAGAGGCTCTCTTTCGGGCTAGTCAGACGACCTCATTCACAAACAACATTCAATTTGCAGACTCTCCAATCCGTGCTGCCTCGGCTACACGAGAGCTGCCATCTGCCCCGAATACCTTCTACCATGATTTGTCGAAGCAGTTGAAGGCAGCAGTTAGCCGGGCTGAGGATGCCGAAGTTGCTCTTCAAGCAATGAACTTGGAGGTTCAAAGTTTGGGATTCGGTCTTCCGGATGACGATGCCAGGACTTGCATTTCTAATATCAAATTTCAATTCCGCTCACTGCGTCTGGAGCTCGAACGAGCAGTCCCAGGCGAGACAGTAGGATCGTTTGACAACGCCAGAGTTCTCCCAGAGATTGCATCGAAGCTGAAATTGGTTGCAAGAAGACTTCAAGATCGTGAAGCGGAGCTCAAGTCGATGAGAAACCAACAGCGTTCCCTAAAAGGCAACTTCGACCATGCCATCATGGAAGCTGAGAAGACCAATCTCCGCATCAAGGAGCTTGAAGATACCATCGACAAGAATGCTGAGGAGATGTTGGAGATTCGTATGCGGGCGCAGGCTGTTGCACGAGAGGCCGAGGAACACGCATCGAATAATCGGTCTCTCATCGCAGCAATCGAGAAATACCGAGAAGAAGTCACACGGCTGGAGCAATTGGTAGAGCTGATAGAATCGGAGCAAGCGGCAAGACTCCAGGATGTCAGAACTGCCACACTCGAGGAGTTGTCCCAACAGATGTCGGATATGGACGCCAAAGCCGCTGCAGAAACTCGTGGTCGGAGAGCAGCTGAAGAGTCTGCCGTGGATCGATTGAGAAAGATCAACGAATTGGAATCGGCTCTTTCTACTGCTCGACAACACTCAGAAGATGTCAAACAACAGCTGAAGGCTCTCGAAAAGCAGCTAGCAGCTTCAACTGCCAAACACGAAGAGGAAATTGGCGGCCTCAACTCGAGAATTTCCAGTCTTTCGACTGCCTTGGCAACCGCAAATGCGGAGGTCGAGAAGTTGAAAAAGATCAACGGAAAGCTCGAGGAGCGGTACAAGAACGAGGTTGAGCAAGGTGCACAAACCCTGGAGAGAATCCAGAACGAATACATCCGCTCCGTGGCCAAGATCAACGAAGAACGTAAGAGCCACATCCGCAGCTCCAAAGTGCGATATGCCAACTGGAACATACTCAGCGATGAACTTACTTCGGACGATGTAACACCAATGACTCCTGCTAGCCTCGTCCATTTTGCCGACTCAGACTATGGCGATGACCACGTCGAAGGCAGCGTCGAGGTGTCGAGAGGCAAAAAATCTCACCGCCGTAGCTCAGGCCACGGTCTCGGCATCCGCAAGCGTGGCAAACGACGCTACGACAGCGGCATTGGCATGGATTCCTCGAGCGAGGCTGAAGCAGACAGCATGGCTTCTGACCCCGTCACTCCAGACTTGAGCTCGGAGGCAGATATTGAAACCGACACTGGTATGGATGTCACGGTGTGAATGATGGCATGATGGTCTACATTTAGGTGCTTTTGGAGCGGTGTCTCCCTTTTGCTAGAGTTTCTTGCATACTGCACGCAAGCGACCGTGGTGTTTCTTGGGTTTCCTTTGTCATGTGGGCGGCTTCCAACCTCATTATTTCCCCAGCTTTAGCATGCAGTTGTTGCATCTAGCTAGATGGTGCAACTTCTGCGGATGTGTCAGAGTATATAGACGAATGTAGTGCACATACACATACTATTCAGATCTGGACGATTTCTTCTACTCCACTACAGCAGAGTCCCTGTATTCAAATGCCCATTATCAACCTTCCACAGCATTGGCTATGAAACAAAAATATCATTCAGGAGCTTTTGATTCTTGCTAGCTACTTAATAACTAGATTCCCACACACACACACACACACAAGCCAAGAAAGCGCAAATTCCCAACCTCACGAAACAACCCAAGCGGCCAGCCACACGACACCATCCATCCATCAGTCTTCAGAAGTGATTTCCCGTCGCCGCCAACGCGAGCAACTGCTGCGGTGGCTCGATGTCCTCGAGCACACAGACACCGTGGGCATCGACGAGCAAAGCGTGGTTCTTCTCGATCAACTTCCAGTCCTCGACGCGGTGTGTGGTCGGCTCGCTCGCGACGATCACATGCCTGCCGTGGTCGGCGGCCTTCTTCGTCGCGTCGGGATTCGCGCCGCCCGAGGGCAGGTCCGGGTATTTCCGGTTCAGGGTGGTGCCGGCGCTGGTGGACCAGTACAGCGAGGGCGGCTGCTCGAGGGCGTGGTTGCGCAGGCGGACGGCGACCAGCTGCGCGCCGTCCGTCACGCACACGTTCAGGCTGTTGGCCTGCACCTGCTCCGGGCCCCCCAGGGCCGCCTGCTGCAGCTCGATCACCTTCTGGTACGCGGCGACCAGCGCGTCTCGCATCTGCGTCACGCCGTACTGCTGTTCCCAGGTGGCGCTGTCGCCGCCCTGCGTCAAGTACGTCATGTACAGCGCCGCCAGGTGCTCCGAGTCCGTCGTCCCGTGGACGTTCTCGTACGCCGCCTTCGAGAGCAGGCCCAACAGCGGCCGCCGGATATCCGAGAAGTTCGAGATGATCCCGTTGTGCATCAGGGTGTGCCGCCCGAACGTGAACGGGTGGTTGTTGATGGCCGCGACCGAGGTCGCACCCGTTGCGGCCCGGATGTGTGCGAAGACCGCCGTCGTGGATGTATTGGCGCAGATGGAGTGGAAATTCGCGTCGTTCATCGGCGGCGAGCTCGTCTTGAACAGTGCCGGCCTGAGCCCGCCGGTTGAACTCGCGACAAACGACGAACGCACCGGTGTGTACCATGCTACCCCGAAGCCGTCGATGTTGAAGAGGCGGTTGCGGAGTGCTATCTCATGTTTGGTCGTTTGTTGGCCTGGTAAGTGTGAGATCAGCCGTGGGAGATAGTGGTCGTGCACTTGTTTGGCGAGACTGTGGTCCGGCGTGATGAGCACATCTTCCAGGAGGCACTCCTCATCTGGAGAGAGGTATGCGAACCATCGGCACATATTTGCAAAAACTCGGTGAAATCAGAAGGTAAAGGGAATAAGCGTTTGAATGGGAAATGTCGAGGAATCTGGATGCCTGGGCGAAGAACTTCGAAAGCCAGCTTTTTGAGGATAAATAAAAAGCAGGGAATATATTTAAGCTGTGGCAGAAAGCTCTGGCATATTAGAAACGGTGGCGTAACGAATTTATTAACTTGGACAAGGCGTACGCCGACCTGGCAACACGAACCTTGAAGGTTCGAGCTGAAAACTGGGACGCGCACACTCGATCCGAAGTAGGCATGTTGGCAAATAGACTCTACCGATACCCCGTACATTGGATATGCCACTCAGAAGCTAGCGAAGGGGTGGAGCAATTACGATTAAATGCGTCATCGCGAGAATCTAATAATTTAGGCCTAGATCTGGGTGTGCTTGCTCATCAGGAGGTCGCCATTACGAGAGGGTACTTTGCACATACGTGTAACGTCAGAGGGTCCGTGGGTTCCGGGAGGACACGAGAGAGAGACAGGAATAAATAAATATACACGGGTATGCTGGACATTGACATAAGCGAATGCTAAGCTTTTTGGTCACCACCGGTTGATCAGGCACCCAAAGTACGGAGCACATAATGTGCCATCTCCCGCGGTGGAGTCTGTTTATTCTCTCTTTCTAAATGATAGTCTTGAAGCTTATAATCGTGGATGACACAGAGTAGCCTCAACTCTCCATTTGGATAAGAGATGTAAGTCAGTTCGCGTAAAGCAGATGATAAACTCGCCATCCCTGCGTGGTCTTCCTGGTTGTCTAGCCTTCAACCCGCCGTCTTCACTCCCTACAACTTAGAGCTGCGATCCTTGCCAATAATGTATCAGTCCTCTCGTCAATCTTCTGTAGCATGGCATCACTATTCCGCAAGGTGTCTAGTTGACTCGCCTTTGCCGCATTAAGTGTCTCAGTGGCTTTGGCTAGGACTGCTTTCTCCTCTTCGAGATCCTTTCTCAGTTTCCCATAATGATGGGATAGACGATCGTTCCAACTTTCGGTCAGTGTATTCAGCACTGCATTCCCTCCAACTTGAAACTCCTCCACTCTTGCTTTGATTGCATCCTCTTCTTCCCCGAAGCGAAACATCACATCCTGTCAATGTTTAGTAAAGATCTTCTGTGACTTTCAACTGCTAACCTTTGTAATTTGCGACATAGAGTCCATCAGTCCTTGTTGAGACTCGCGAATTCCGGGCGAGGGGAGTTTATGATTGTCAACCATAACTTTTGACCGTCGTCTAAATGAAGGCGAGTCTTCCGTCGATCTCAGATCAGTAGAAATTGATCGCTGCTGTCGCCTACGTCGAGATGGAGAGAACGTTTGTTGTCGGGGGAAGGTCGAGTCATCGTCAATAAGAGTAATGCTTGCATTCCCTGAGGCATATGTTGTATCGTGAATGGAGGGCTCCCTGGCTTGATCTGGAGTAGTCTGAATGCCGGGAATGCTTATGTTCTCGGCTTCTAAACGGGTACAAAAAGAAGCTGGAGTAGCAGGAGGGTGTTCGGGTTCGGTAGGCTCTGTTGAAATTGCATCCAACAGACTCTTTTTGACCCGAACAGGACCATCTGGGAAGGCCTTGGCGGCTGGAGGAGGCATACTCGCAGTATTGTTCATGGAAGGAGATGCTGCAGGGATGTCATCGTCAGCTCTGGCGTCCTCTAGCACACCAACGGGCTTTTTCAAGGACGGTAACACTGCTTGGTTTTCGGGTCCACCTGGCCCAAAATGTACGATTGAGGGCTTCCTCAGCGCCATCTCATTCACAGTGGGGATTGGGAGCTCCTTAATGCTTGAGACTCGAGGCTGAGTATCGTGGGTTGTGATGGCATCTTTATCGTCGCCTTCTCCCTGAGGTTGCTTCTTCTTGCTTGCGGCAGGCAGGCCCTTCTTCCTGGCTCGCTTCTTTGGAGGTTCCGGATGTGTCTCGGGGGGCGGGAGATCAAAATCATCCGACGAGAATGTGGTTCCTGGCCGGCTTTGGGGTGAGCTGACGGCCGAAGATCCATGAATGCGTCTCTTGAGTCTGGACTGGCTTGTGGAGCTCATCTTCTCGTCCCGTGAAAAGCCTAGCCAGCAGAGCCTGGTGTTTTGTCTCAATCTGGGTTGAAGATCGTAAGCTGGCCAATTGTTGTTAATACCTGGTGTGGAAGCACCGATGGAAGTGGGTGGTGGGAGAATCCTCCTGTCTGCGTTTGCGTGGTCATGTGGTCGTAGAAAGGGGCAGGAGCAGTGTGTGGGAAAGCACCTGCCCCCAATAAATGGCATCTCGCCCCCGGTGGTAACAGTACCGACAGTGCCAGTGGCTGGTCGGCTTCCACAAGGTGAATAAACGATACTCTAGAAGCAAGTTCTCGATATCCAGCGGCCACCGATGACAGCAAAATTGGGCTCTGTTGAGACACAGGGAAGCGGGAGTATTCTCATCGACATAGAAAATTGCAATCCGGCCAACACCGACATGTGGATGACATGACCATGCAAGCAAGCAATGTCCAGAGATGGTGTCAGTCCTTCTGACGCTGAAAGGATATATTGGTTTGTATAATGTGAACTCTAGGCCGAGTGTTTGTCTCGCCTGAGTAACGGTGCTTTCTCATCCCAGTCATGCCCGGTAAGATCATCATCTGAGTCCCCAATGGTCCTCTCCCCATCACCAAAGGTCGTCTTAAAAAATTTATCATAACTTGTCCACGTCGAAGTAAAGATGGTTTGGACAATTTTTGCTATCCACTTTGGGTACGTACCGTCTGGCCGAAGAAAGATCTTCGAACCCTCTAGGGCGAAGAGAAGCAATGGGCCCCAGACGGCCAGGAGGATGAACTGTCCCAACCGTTGTTTGGTGGTGGTCAGATGGAACGTGCGAATCTGGTTCAGAAAGTCTTGATATTCTTGCGGCAGGGCGTGCTCTGTCGCTCCATCTGTGATTAGTTTCAGATATCGCGGACTGGGTTGTGCATAAGAATGCTCCCTCCTCGACAGCCCTTTTGCGTCATACAGAGTGTGCGCTTTGAAAAAAGGTCCAGATGGATCAGATGGAACAATCTCATTCAACGTGCCGTTCAAGGCATAGCAGTCAACCAGAACATCTTGATAGCCTGCCCCGCCTCCTTCAGTGGCAATGATATTGATATAGTCTGCTCTTGTAACCTCGTAGACAACACCGACCAATCCTTTATGCCACCGGTCCTTATGGTAATCATCTTCCGCAACATCGCCTCCCATCCCTGTGTCCCGGTATCGTACGTTGCCAAAGCATGGTTCGGTGTAAGGGAGGCCCGGCAGATCGAACGTCAAGGATAACGAAGGCACTACTACATTGACTTGCGAGAGGGGCTTGACATTTCGCTTTCCCTGGAAAGTTTCTGCGCATAAATTCGAGCCATATCCAAGGTAAAGAACAGTGTCCTTGGGCTCTGTCTCGGCAGCTTGCCTAGATAGCTGAGATATCTCGATGGGCAGGTCGCTGAGAGAACGCTCTCGTCGCTCAGGAGTGGTTATCGGCGTTCGTCCATTGTTTGGCAATGCACTTTTGGGGGGAGGATGGTAGTCGATTGCTTGCCGAAGACGCGCAGCGGCTTGACATGTGCTTTCCATGACCTTATGTCTGCTCAAGCCTCTCTCATCAGCTTGATGAAATCGAAGTTCAAGAGTGCCAATAACGCGACTTTTGTGTCCTGCAATGCCTCGGCGATGGGATTACAAATAGAGATAGGCATCTGCTAATTTGATTGGTGGAAGCACGATATGCCGATGCCGGCTATGTTCTTTTGAGTGATTGAGATTATAATACCCACAATGCCTGCCTGCATAAACCCCTGCGCGTATTATGGTATTATGACTTACCTTTTGGGCAGGTACCTAAGAGGGATTTCAGTTTACCAGTTGACTAGCTACCTGTGTACCTAGGATATCTTGCTGTCTCGCCATCGCGCTTCCTTAATGACATGATTCAAACTACCAGATGACCCTTCTGCGGCCATTCCTGAACGTTAAGCATAGTATTTATTTACACAGCTGTGGCCTCTAGACCCACTCAAAGGCGGATCGAGGCATCGCTCAATAGGTCTCAAGTTCGTGTATATTTCTGCCCGCTTCCGAGCACCAACAAAATCCACTTAAAAGGCCAGTTCCTTCTTGATTTCGGCGATTGCTTTGGCTGGGTTGAGACCTTTAGGGCAAGTTCTTGAGCAATTCAAGATAGTGTGGCATCTGTAAAGACTCATGCTGTTGTCGAGGGCTTCCTTCCGTTCGGCCTTGCGCTCGTCTCGAGAATCGGCGAGCCAGCGGTATGATTGAAGCAGGAGGGCAGGTCCTAGGTACTCGTCGCTGTTCCACCAGTATGAAGGGCAAGATGTCGAGCAGCAAGCACACAAAATACACTCGTAAAGACCGTCCAATTTCTTGCGATCAGCCGGCGATTGTCGGAACTCTTTGCCCTATTTTCATGTCAACATCTACAAAATTCCTTCGTGGACCAAGATACTCACATCAGGAGACTTGGTGTCTCGCTGCAGGAAAGGCTTGATGGATTTATATTGCTTGTAGAAGTGGGTCAAATCGGGGACAAGATCCTTGACAACGTAGGTGTGCGGCAAGGGATAAATCCGAGACTCCTTCGCTGTATCGGTGGGGATTCTGCCTATACCATCATGTCAGAGAGAGCTTCCATATTATGAAAGGAACCGAATGACGTACATAGGCAAGCTAATGTGTTGACACCATCAATGTTCATAGCACAGCTGCCACAGATTCCTTCTCTACAGCTTCGTCGGAATGTGAGTGTTGGGTCCACCTCGTTCTTGATTCGGATCAATGCATCCAACATCATAGGCCCCGTCTTGTTTAGGTCCAGTGTGTAGCTCTGCATCCTGGGCTTGGAGGTTGGCTCGTCGGGATTCCATCGGTAGATCTGGAAGGTCTTGATCTTTGCATCCTTGCTTGGAGCAGATTCTTGTACGCTCGGCTTTTCGGTCACTGTGGCATACGATCTCGCAGCGAAGGATGATCGCACGGCACACCGGGAGGGCGCAACAAGGCGTGTTGCTGAGCGTAGAGCGGCCATTGCTAGGTGTTCGAGCTTGCAGGCGATACTGACTGACCGCGAACAGGGCGTTGCGACCTTCAAAGCGCACGGAGTGGAGAGGTTGAAGACTGGTCGTCGATTGAATGGGAAAGGTAGAGAGAGCAACGCCTGTGGCGTTTGGAACTTCGATGATGCTTTGAACCTCGGATCCAATCAGAGTGGCCGCAAATAATCCAGAACACGTGCAGACACTGCCAAGACCGATCAGCTTCCGAGCAGTTTCCTGTTTATCTTCCGATTGTTTTTCTTCATCCGATCATCACACTTCCAGGAGGACCACCAAAGGGCACGCGCAGCGGTGCCGTTTATGTATGAGCCAACAGCGTTCCACCTGACATCTTTTCCATTCCACGGAACCTTTTGCCCACAAGGAGCACGCCTTTTCGGTGCCAATGGCGTACTATGCGTGGCTCTGAGTTACGTGAAATATTAATTCCCAATGGGATGTGAGGCACCCTCCTGACCCGTATTGAGTGTGACTACACTCAGCACTTTACTACATAGGACAGCTTACGGCATATGCAATGCGGAACTACAGCTGCCCCTTACGACTAGGCTCCTGCGCTTCTTCAGGACTAAGTTGGGCCTTCATTGTTTTGACCTCACATGATCACGTGACAGAGTCTATCCTGCTTCGTGAGCCTCACATCTCAATTGATGTATGTCAACTACCTTTGGATATCGTCTGAAGTATCTGAAGAGTCAGCGAGCTGTGTTTTGAGACAGAAGAGACCGCACTGGTTAATTTCTTACCCGGTAAGCGCATTTTCGAGGCTTTGATTTGGAGGGTCAACCCGTCCAAGCGTCCACGTGGAGTGTGGAGTGTCGGACGAGATACAATGAAGGGGTCAATGTCTATCCCCGAGGGTCAACAGATGATCAGCAAGAGTCTGGAAACGCATTGGTAAAATCCCGTGATGAGTGTCGGAGAAATTCAGATGGGCTATATAGTTGGCAGATGGCATGGCAACATGAAGCACAGTCAGGCTCTGGGGGAGCAGGCGTGGATATAGCGTGAAATCAACGAAAGACCTCACTCCTGAAGGCAGTCAAGTTTCTGTGGATGTTTTCTTGCCAGCGCCCTTCCCCATCTCATCCGTACATCTATGAGAAACTGGTATGTGCTAACAATGGAGCTTCTCCACAAATCGGCAGAGGAAATAGTATATGGTTTGGGCCGTTACATCGTTCGTCCCGGAAAGAATGATAGCCCCTGGGCGCTTACTAGATAATTCTAGTGTGGGTGGACGCCAGATCCAACGGCAAGAACATTATCCGCCTAGGCCAGCCTCGTCCAGCCTTGTGAGTCGTGAGTGACTCAGGACTGCCTCACCTCACCCTCACCCTCACCCTAGCCTGGCAGTGAATGAATTGAAATCGCCAAGAGTAAGGTCGATTCCCATGCACACAAATATCCCACTTCCAGTCCCTCTCTTCTTCCTTTCTTCTTTACTCTTTCCTTGCCGGCTCGTTTAGGTTGATTCTGGGTCTTACCTGCTTGAAGGTATCCTAGACCAGCTGAGTTTGGTCGCCCAAGAGCTCTTAATTGAGTCTCTTGAACATACTGGACAATAGTATGGCCTGGAGTGTCTTGGTCATCGTCCACATTGGCTAGATTCGTCCCCAGTGAGATCCTAGAAATTCCCAAACAACACCAACATAATGAGCTCTTCATTGAGTTTCATCGAGTTTCATCGGAACTGACGATATGGTCTGGTCCCTGCAAGGGCCTCGATGGAGGCAGCGTGACAATCAGTGACGGGTTGTCGATGGGTGTCGAGGTGTCTAGGTGAGATTGTCCTCCCTCCAGCTGACGTTGACAGGATGAGTTTCTTCAAGAATCCTCAAGTACAAGCCCAGCCTGCTAAGCCAAGGCGTACTTCCCTGTCCTTGATATTCAACCAACCGCAGAATCAACAGACTCAGATTCATCCGTGGAGTCAATGAGGTCTTCCTTTTGGAATAGTAGGTGAGTCCCCTTTTCTTCCAGTCCCCAGGACGAGTTTCTTCAATCACTCTCAGGTCCAGTTCCAGCCTATCGAGGTCAGGCCCGTCACCCTCCCCCCAATCCTCGATATTCGAAAAACCGCACACGCCTTTCGAGATGTCTGGGTGAGTTCACTTTTCCTCCCGGGTTTCTTCGATAACACTCAGGTGCAGACCCAGCCTTCTGAGCCTATGATGCTTACCCCCGCGCCCGATACTTTGCAACACGGGATCAGTACTACTGTACCTCTATATGATCTGAGCTTTGAGGTCGAGCTTCCCTGAGATGCTACCGCAAAAGAAAGAAGAAGGAAAGGGATGACTCATGGCTGCGTCGGAGGCCTGAGAAACATGTCGAGCACTTCATTGAGCTCGATGATAAAACAACGTCTCTCTTCGGAGTGACGGATTGACGCCAGGCGAACTAGGCATTGCCTGGTTCATCTGAAGTCATCGCACGGTTGAACCAGATAACCTCTGGATCTTCTGAAGTCGGTGAAATAGACTCTCTGCTCAAGTCGCTGGAAGCAGCGTCTTGGTCAGTTACCGTCTCATCGTCTCCTGCGTGGAGGTGGTGCCAAATCCAAACAACAGAATCAGTTCCTCCTTGAGCACCGAGTTTCATCACGTTAGTGTTGAATATCTTTCTCACCACATGTTGAAGTCTCAACCCTCGGAGAACTCAGAAGACGTCGGTGTTGAGTATGCTCCACCGTGATTTGAGCCTGGCTACAAAGTCTACACCATCTGGGTTCGGCAAATGAATGTCGTTTGGTTGAGTTGCTGGAGGCAGCGGCTCATGTTCAGGTCACGAGGAATTGCGCATTCCTACAGTCCACCAACCCAGACGTGAGCTCTCTTATCGATGGTCGCAATTCGACCCAACCAGGTAGGCAAGAAATCATAGCTGTCCAATGGCATCTAACCAAATCACAGCAATATGAATAACAGCACATGTCGCTTGAATGATCAATCGGAATCAGGAGCATCTTGGTGATGATGCAGGAAGCCCAGAGAAGGCTCATACCATGAAAAGATACTCTCAACCTGAAAAGCACTCGAACAGGAAGTCCAAAGAAGACTCGTATCATGAAAAGATACTCTCAAGATAATAAAAAAGGTTGAAGAAGCCCAAAGAAGGCTCATATTATGAAAGGATATTCTCAACCCGAAACGGCTTGAATTCGAGGAGATCGCCCAGTTGATCGGGCTTGGAGGAGAGGCCTCTCTTCAACGCGGAAGAAGAGGGAGAGAATGGCAAGCCAAGGATTGACAATGGGTCAGGGGACGCTACTCAGGATACCTTGAACGGAATGGCCTTGTGGTGCAGTGGCACTGGCGGTTCTGGCCGGAGGAAGTATGGGAATCGGATTGGGAAGGGTTCAACCAAGGGGCCGCAAGGTGTGGGGGGGAGGGGGGGATACAGCTTGTGGTGTGGAAGCTTGTGGTGTGGAAGCTGATGGTGTGGAAGCTGTGGGTGGGCAGGCGGGAGACAGCTTGGTGTGGAAGCTTATGGAGGGCGGATGATCGTCCGTTCGCGGATTTCATCGGGGATGGTATGGGATGGTTGTTTTCAACCTCAGTTTGGGGCCTACGGGGGGTGAGGTGACAAGACCTCGGGCAGAATGCTGCAATTTCTCTTGGGTGGACTATGGCTCGGGTATATCAAATGATGCAGAGCCGGGGGAAGGGGCCAAAACTACGGGCCGGTGCTTGGGAATGGGATCAAGCTCAACAAGATCATGTTGAGAGTGGGTGGACTGGAGGCCTGGCAGCCTGGGTGGTGGGCCACGGCAGTTTGGAAAGGCAGGGTTTGGAAAGGCCAAGGCTCTCAGGAGCAATGCTTGGGATGAACGAAGCTTGCAAGGGACAAGGCTCTGAAGGAGCAATGCCTGGGAAAGGCAAGGCTTGGAATGAACAACGCTGGGAGAAGGCAAAACCAGGGAAGGCAAACTTCTGGGACAAAAACCCACCCTTGATATGGCACAGCTACAGCCATGGGCCTGGTTTGACATGGGTTAGGACAATGGGTCCACATGCAGGGCGGGATGGACTGCAAAGCATCCATCAAGGACAGGAACCAATTGGGTACAAAGCGTTGAACAGGGTGGAATTCAGTTGGATGACGCGATGGGAAAGGGAGTCTTTGTGGAAAGGGAACATTTGAGATGGCTGCACAAGCATGGGAAAGTTGGAATGCCAACGAGGATAGGAAATGGGAGATATCACTCTGCCATACATGGTCTGGAAGGGTTGCATCAAATAAGGCCAGGCAGAGATGATGGTGGTTGTCATTTGTCAAACCGACATTGGGGCTCATCAGAAAGGGAACATGTATTTTTTTTTGTTGTACGGACGAGGACTATCTATGTACAGAGCTCCAAGAATATGACTTCTGAATGCCCCTCTTTTCCTTGTTTGAGCTGAGCACTTGACGTTCAAGTTCATCCGACTTAGTCAGTATCAAGCTCTCTCATACACACAGAGCCTTTGAGAATCGCTCTGGAGTAGTTTGAACTGAGAGTGAAGTGACCAAGTACTGCGATGGTTTATGGCCGCTACCTATATACTATTCATGGATGCTATTCTAATTGTGCAGATTCCAAGTTCCAATTCTCCAACTGTCCACCTACTTATTTACCCTCGTTCCTATACAGGAAATACCCCTCTACCGCTGCCAGGATCCATCAATCATTCCTGTATCTGTCACATCGACATCACAAGGGAAGACCAATTCCTCCGAAGCATCCCCAGCTCACTCGCAGCAAAGGAGCCGATCGATCCTCGTGAATGGCAAAGTTTGTATCGCGAAGATCGAGAAGCATTCATTCTTTTGACCGAAATGATGGGTACTGGCAGGATTGAGAGAGTCATTGGCTGGGGCCCGATTCGATTGATCTTGTAGCGGTATTCATAGAAGCAATCCCTAATTGTGGCGAGGAGAGCTCTGACAGACCAGACCCTGTGCTCACGCGGCGGTACCTAGCCAGGTGGGCAAGGCCGGTATGTGACTTTCCACCGGAACATCCAGCTCTCAAAGAATGTGTAATTGGAGAATACAAATCAGACATCGAGTATAAACGGCTGGTATTTGGATACTTGTCATGCAATGGTGATCTCGTCTGCATTTGCCTCAATTTCACTTCCGATTTCAGACCCCTCGGACTATCCCCACCAGACGAACGCGTGTGTGCATCGAACACAGAGTGGATACTCGAACCAAGCGCACAGGTCAAAGAGCTGTTCAATTTCAATCCTGAAATCAAAATCCAAACATACACGGGAATCGTTGAGGATGTGATTGCTTCCGCTCAAGAATCGGACCATCCGTGGACCAGCGTGGCAGACATGGAGAGGTTCAAAAGATTCGGCACAACGTATGGACTCATGAAGAGCAGGATTGACCAAAAAGGTCTCCTCACCGGTTGCAATAGTTCCTCTATGACTGAGTTGGCATACAAAGCATCGTGGATCCGTTACTCCTTCAAACTATTCCAGTAACAGCTAGCTTCCTGGGACGAGGAGAGAGCCGAATCCGATTGGAATGACGAGAACACCTTGAGAGGATCGCTGCAGAACCTCGTTACAATCCACTGGAAGGGCACTTTCAAACACATGAAAGCGTTGTTCAATATGCGCAATTCCCTTCCCAACAAAAGGGCCAATTCAATGCAAGTATCAGTACCTGAGCTGAATGCAATGGTATTGGAAATAATTCCTGGTACGAATACAGTGAAAGCAGTCTAGGATTGAAATGCTCTTGGTCGAAATAGGATCAACATGGTAACATTGTGGGAGGCATTCAACTGACATTCGGTGGTATGCCAGGAGGCATGGGTTTGCAACTTGTATTGGATTCACCTTATTGATGAAGGAACGTCATTGCTGGAGGCATGGAGGTTAAATGCTTCGATCATCGCGACACGATGTACCGACATCAGAAATGGGCATTCGATCTGATCATCAGTTTGGATCAAGATCATTGCAGGTAGTTTGCCTACCATCACAGTCGACAAGGGAGTGAACGCCGAGCCACTTCCACTGGCTAGATGTAGACCCAACAGCCTTTAGGATTGATTCTGCTAGATAGAGAATGAAAAGTAGTTTCTCGGCGAGTTCTGAGCAACTCCCAGTTCTGTTCCAAAGTTGTCATTCAACTCCGACTGGCAACGTCTGCGAGATTTCGCCAAGCACTACGGTCGAACAGATGTAGATGTAGCGTATAAATATCACGTGGGAAGGCTAGCCAAGATTTGCCGGTATGCCACATTGTTAGTATCCCCAGGATGTAACCCTCTCCTCGAACATGATCGCTGCCCATGTAACGGTTGTTCCAGGTCGGACAGGCTCGCACATCTGGCCTCATTTCCTCAATCTACTGTTACTCCGTACCGTATCAATCATACGCCATACGCACAGTGACGTGAAATTACCACGCTTTACTGGGCGTGAACTCGACGGCGTTGGCTTTAGCCTGCCACCATTCTCTTTCTGATATGCATTGGGAGAATGCCAACTGCTGATTAAATAAATCACTCCCTCACGGGGCATCTTGCTCATGGATCGCGGTGACTCCCTGAGCAGCGAATCGGTGCAGCAGTAAGTACTTGTTACGAGGCTACCAGTGATGCTTGACGAGAAGGCTGAATCTCCGCCCGAAACTTACGATAGGCTGATCGGAAGTTTGTTCATCCTGGGCTTTGAGGGAACTGAGATCACGCCCCAGATCCGGAGCCTAATTGAGCAGCACCATGTGGGGAGTATATGTATCTCTGCCAAAAATCTAGTAGGTGCGTCTATGGCTTGCCAAATGGCCTACCCCCGGTTTCCAGCGTTTCGGTACCGCAAACTCATCACTGATTTCGCTTAGACGCACGTCAGGCTACAGAGGTAGTGTCATATCACGTCTCAAAGCTCCAATCAAGAAAGACTTACACTCGTTTCAGCTCATTGGGTCTTTGCAAAAGTTGGCTTATGATGCAGGCCATCAGCAACCCCTGCTCATTTCCCTGGATCAGGAAAATGGCCTGGTCAACTCCATATTCGACGCCGACCACATCACCCAGTTTCCGTCTGCTATGGCTATTGCTGCATCGAAATCACCACATTTGGCGAAAACGGTCGCAACGGCGACTGCAAAGGAACTGTCTTGTTTGGGTGTGAATTTGATCCTAGGACCCGTACTTGACGTTCATGCTCGTGGTCGGGCCCAACAAATGGGTGTGAGATCACTTGGAGAAGATAACCACATAGTTTCTGATCTAGGTATGGAGTACGTGAAAGGTTATTATTCAGGAGGTCTCCTGAGCTGTGGAAAACATTTCCCTGGCTACGGCAACCTCATGTTTCCCGGAAACCTCTCCGACATACCGAGTGTTCCAGGGACACTTGACCAACTGTATTACTCCTCACTGGCCCCGTTTCAGGCAGCAGTTGATAATGAAGTGGATTCGATGCTGGTCGGAGCGTGCGCAATGCCTGATGTCGAATATGAGAATGTGCTGCACGCTTGCCTTTCACGGCACGTGGTAACAAATCTTCTGCGGGAACGTATCGGATTCAAAGGAGTGGTGATATGCGAATGCCTTGAAATTGAATCCATGTACGAAAGCTTCGGCGTTGGGCAAGCTTCGGTAATGGCAGTCGACGCAGGTTGTGACTTGCTAATGGTGTGCAATTCCTATGCCAACCAGCAAGAATCGATTTTGGCAATCCAGGCCGCTGTTGCATCCAATGTCATATCCATTGATAGGATCCTGGAGTCTGTGAGCAGAGTCTCCGACATGAAACGCAAGCTTTTAACCTGGGATCGAGCCTTGAATCCTATGGGAGTAAAAGGACTCGGGATGCTAAAACGGGAGCATGAAGCATTGTCGCAGGAGGCATATGAGAACTCTATCTCATTGATTAGGGACCGGCCAAAGGTAATTCCTCTATCTACAGGAGCGGACCCAAATGCAAGGCTACTACTATTGACGCCTCTTGTGGAAACGTTCCATGGAGCACAATCGCCAATGTCAATGGAGGACGATTCGTTCCTGCCTTTAAAGAGTTCACATGCAATCAGATCTAGACCTCAAACTGCTGGAAACCTCGATGGCGAAGCAGCCTTCCAATCTTTCGGGCGCCTATTGGCGAAAAAATGGCCTGGGAAAGTCATTCACACCTCTTATACGGCCAGTGGTGTTAGTCCGCTTCACGAGAAGCTTGTATCTGAAGCAACTGCAGTGGTTTTACTCACAGCGGATGGTTTTCGAAACACTTATCAATACGGCTTCACCAAGTATGTCCTGACTTTGTGCAAAAGTCAATCTACCAGTTCCAACAATCAAAAGCCTTGTGTTGTAGTCGCAGTCAGCTCACCGTACGACTTTTACAACGACGAGGCTGTTTCCACCTATCTTTGTACGTATGACTGTACTGATAAAGCGCTGGGGTGCCTAAGTCAAGCCTTGTTCGGTACACTCACTCCAGCGCCTGTGTCTGACACTTCATCGAATTTACAACCAATTCTGGACAGTGGGAGGGCGCCTGTACAACGCCAATTGTGGCTTGTTGAAGACTTTGTATCATCTAGAGATCTAGATGGGCTTCAAGAACTCCTTGACAGGACTCTCAACGCTTCTTCAGACCGTGCCGACATGGTGGAAGCACACTTCCCATCCTGTTGCTTCAAATCTTCTTCATACATGGTGGACCTCGATCCCATTATCCAACCACATCATTTTGTGGTTAGAAACAGCAGCACAAGGGTGGTTTACGGATTTTGTGCAACATACTACATTCCTTCTCTTGGTCTGGCATCTGTTGGTTTGATCCTGGTTGATATCGAGAAGAGACAGAAGGGAATTGGGTTTTCCCTGCACCAACGAGCCTTGTCATATCTCCGTGGTTTGCAAGGAATAAAACATCTTCAACTCGGCACCACTCTCCCATCAGTATATCCTGGGATACCTAACCGGCTGAATTCCACTCACGTTGTATTGAGAAAATGGGTCAAGGCAAAGTATAACTTCCTCCAAGCGGCGTTGTTATCGAGATTCTAACCATTTTCTCGCAGAGGCTGGCTGTTCCAGGATTGGAACAGGACCGCAATGTTTATGATACGATCGTTCTCTCTGGATTTGTGGAGCCTGCCTGTTGAGATCCAGGAGAAACTTTTTGCTAGACATGTTGCAGCTCAGGCACAAGAGCTTTCAAACCCTGGGCTTCTGCAGCGACATCTCTCCAAGGCTCAGCCATATGCCGCGCCAGGACGACCTGTGGCTCAAACGTCCATCATGGCATATCTTTATAGCCAGGCACAAGATGATGTCCAGAAAGCTACAATAGTAGTCGTGAAAGAGCAAGGCACTGGGGAGGTTGTAGGATCAGCGATATTGTACCACCCAGATTCCATCCTTGGCAGGCTTTTCCCTCTTGAGAACGATCGGATGGGCGGTGTGGCAGGTATGATGATATCGGACGACCGACGACCTGAGCTCATTGCTCAGGCCCTTCTCGTTGCCGCTGCGGAGCAATTGAAGAAGCTGGAGTTTGCAGGATGCTGCGTGTTTCTTGTAAGTGCTGCCTCACAACGATGTGAAATTTGAGCGCAATCTTTCATCTGGCTGACCTGTCACTAGGCTGATCAAGAACCTTTACGCAAGATGTTGACAGAGCTCGGCTTTCAGAAAATGTATGAATTCCTTGGAATGGAGCAGCAGGTCTGAGCAGTGAAGTGGGAACGGTGTAGCTATCTCTGTACATGGGTACCTTTGGGCAGACAATAGATATCTTGTAATGGGCTGTAAAATCATGTAATTCTCAAAACATGGAGTATTTGCCTACCCCTTGGTATTTTTCAGCGGTATTGAGCCGAACACGGACGCTGGACACGGTAAAAGTGTGCGGACTCAAGGGCATTGCCTGCATAGGAGCCTGAAGCCTAAGATCCAAATTGGCGATTCCGAGGCGAGATCAGCCGACAAAGGGTTTCAAATATCTTCTCACCATCTCTCATTGGTTGTATTTGGACCAAAGAGTAAAATACCCCGGATTGAACATATTGACAGCCACAGCTCCTCTTTGTGCGCCCCGGTTGGGTTTGCATTTCGCCCTTTAGCTTTTCCTCTTCGGTTGGGGGGTGCGAGTTGCCCTGCGTACCACAAGCCCCGCTAACTATTTATCATCTCGGGGGCATTCTATTCGCTTAAATAAAGCCCTTGACGTCGGAAGCCTATCTTCGCCGAAGATAGCTGGGACCCTGAACCTCACACGACTTCATCTCTTCAGCTACAATCGCACAATCCATACGTTATGTAGGTCTACTTTGAACGGCATAGTCGTGCACATATATGGCTGCCTCAACATTCCTCGAGGATGACAATCTTAGCGACTTGCTGGAGCGCAATGTTAGCCCTGCCCAATATGAGAACATATTCGACGGTTACAATGATATCCAGATAACGAATTTTGAAGATGATTACTCAATGTTCTTGTCCGTCGCATCTCGAATCCTCCCTGGGACCCTCTTTCTCGCTGACAGCTTGATAGCAATGACTTGAATGACTCCAATTTTGGCTTCCAGGAACAAACTCTCGGGCTTCGACAAGGAACTGCCCCGCCGACAAAAGAGCCTCCCAGCGCTCTGGAGGACAATCACGGGCTACAACTCTCAGTTTCAAATCCTATCCGAGATCTAGGTTCACATGTCGAACCCATTCTCGCATTTCACAGTTGCTTGAAAAGTGATGGTGATAGGGCCAAGGTCGGACTTGATGATAAGCTACTCAGGATCGAGGCCCAGATTGGCGGTCGCATTAAGATACCTGAACAGACACCAGGTTCAAATTTCCCTGAAGTGGGTGAACTAACATTCTACCGAAGAAACCTTTTCAAAGTCAGTGTCCGGGTTTACCTGCCCCAAGAAGGGGCAACAAAACTCCTTCAGCTGGGAGTTGTCAGGCTAGTAGCCAGATTGGATGCCATTGAGAGCATAGAAGGCGAGACCGTTAAACTTATCAGACTGCCCATCAAAAATGATGGACTAGAGGATTCAGCATCGGCCAAGGGAGAACCAGTCCAATCCGTCCTGCTGGATCATCGAGCAGCGGACGCCTCGGGTCAAGCGACCCTTGATATGTGCTGGGATCGACTTCAATTCCGACGTGCCACCACCAAGACTCGAGGGAGCGTTGCACAAAGATATCGACTACGAGTAACAGTCGTCGCGACCACTACCAAGGATGCATCTGAGAAGATCCTTGGCCAAGTAGCCAGCGAGCCCATAGTTGTCCGTGGACGGAGTCCAAAGAATTATCCTGATCAGGCAAAGGGCCAATACTTCTCCGTCAAAACGGCGAAAACTGGTCGCTCGGCATCAATCCGTGGGGAATCCATTCCTCAAACTGTTTCCCCAAGCTTGCAGGAGGGATCCACTGAACCAGGCACCGTCCTGACGACCACAAATAGCCGGACAGATGCAGAGTTTCTAAGCAAGAAGCTAACAACAGCATTACCTCCAAAGCCGATGGACCAGGGACAGATCAAGACGACTGGAAACATTGATACTACAGATTTGGACCTATATTCTGACGCAAGTGAGGGTTCAAGCCCACCCGAGATGCCATCTGCAACATTAACCCGGCACAATACATTGCCGCTAAATGTGAACATACCCATTCAACCTGTTGGCCACCAACCAGCAAGTGCATATCCCTGGCTGGAGCGACGAAAGACCGAACCGTCTCCTGGAGGAATTCTTCTCCCTTCACTCCGGAGACAGTCGATCAAGGTCGCAGCTCTCGACTCGGCACCCACTGCATCCGCTGACGCAGAGGGAGACTCATATGAATATATCCCGCTGTCTATCAATGATTGGTCTGCTCCGGTAGACCCTGTCTATGTAAGTCTTACGGACTATTGCTCAGCGTGTTCAACACAACCAGCGAAAGCTAATGTTCACTTTCCCGCAGAGGCCTCATGGGGTGCATCACAAAGCAGTCAAGGATCAGTATGGTCGATCTGCTGCCAAGAAGCGATACTTTATCGACCTCAAGTAGGGGGGGTTAGGAGGACAAGTCAACTCTTGCTTCGTTCATTGGTGGTGCCTCTGGAGTCAGATTAAAGGGGGTTTCGGAGTTCTCTCTCTGCGAGGGTCTGGACATGTACTGAACAAGACTTTTTTTTCTTGCGTTCACCGTGCTTTTCTCTCATAGTAATTGGCAAATATCATGCAGAATGGAAGATACCATGGCTCAGCGACCTAGTCTCGGTCTGGCTATTGTTAGAGTATGTACGAACATGAATGATATATCTGTAGACCATCGTGTATGTACATTATGTCTGGATTCTGGTAATCTTATCTAATCAGTCTTATCGATTGACCTGTATGACGCACTGGCATGGCTACCAACCCGTCCCGAGGACATTTGACGTACCCCTCGCCCTCCATGTATCACCCTCCCTCCCTCCACATGTATATATTTATAGCAAAGCAAAATCATCGGCACGTGAGGACGGGTTATGCCAGGCAGGCATCTCACATGTCTGGCTGCCATCATTTCATGCCGCAGGTCGAATCGATAACGCCACAAATTCTGTCCCACCAGCAATCGAAACAACCCCACCATCAAATCCCATCCTCATCCAGCCCCAGATTGTGGGGCAGCTTTCGACCGCATTGGACTACCACCATGGCACAATTTCACGCTCTTTTCACTTTGCCTTTCGTCAGCATTAGTCTTGTTTCACGGGAGAATGCTGAGGTAAGAGTGCGGAACTGACACCGGACTCCTTTGAAGGCCGTTGAGCCGCTGCTCTTCGACGGCATCTCGTACTGTAGATGTTATGGGAGAGGCCTCAAGCCCGCTCTTCCTGGCTCATACTGGCGGTCGAAACGCAGCTGGGAAGGAATGGGGGCATTTCCGGGGTCAAGCCTTACCTAAACAACTCAACCTGACTCAGAGCTATGGTGGTAATCTAAGCGTACAAGCTCACTCAAAGCCTGGAAAGGCCATGATAATCGAAGAGATGCGACTCCCCGGCCTTTCACGGCCTTCGAACCTGTTTAAGATGTGCCCCAGAGTATCGTACAACAGTATCAAAGGGGGGTCCTCGGGCCTAAGCACCGGCTGTCAATCAAGGGCCGAGACCTGGCTCATCTCCATCACGTCCCATTAGTATCGCTCGTAGCCTGGAACAACACACATCCATGGCTGGTTCCGCAAAACTCAGATGGGGCAAAAGCCGCAACCGTGAAAAGGATTAAAACGGAGTCGACATCCTGAGGGTCTGCTGAGAAAGTTGTGGGGTAGTACTACTACCAGTACGGAGTACTATCTAACATCTACATCGCCTCAGCTTTGCCTCTTTCACCACACTGCACCCTGGTGACCGGGATCTCGAACCAGACAAAGGAGTCCACCAATCCCAGGTCATACGTAAGACCAAGGCCCTCTCGGCATATTCAATTTCTCAGATCATACAGTCCAGAATCTTGTCCTTGGAGTTTTGGTTGTCTGACCACTTTCCACAACATCTCCTCGGTCTAATCCGCTCTCCTTCTCCTCAAGGAAAACATATTACGCGCATCCTCGCCCTCCACTCAAAGATCTTCTTACAGATTTGTGTCCTCGTTGAAGACACGCTGTGTAGAATTACTCTCTGATTCCTGGGCTCCCGGAATTTGAACCCACCGAGTCAGCTTCAATTCTCCAAGAAATTCATCCGCTCGGAGCTACTTCTGGTTCCGAAATCCTTGTGGAAGACCATCAGAAAGCCGTGGTTCTCAAGGCCAACGATACCCAGAGGTGTGATCCAGACGTGTGGCGCTTCAACAATTGGTTTCTACCACATCTAGATAGCGAACCAAAAACAATTATACCTTTGTTTCGTTTGAACCGCCGTTGGAACTCGATAAGTCTGTCAAGCTGTTCGATAGTTCGGGAAACTCGCCATCATGAACACCCTTGACGATCTGAAGCATAATGTCACTGAGGAGAAGGTTGAGCGCGAAAAGGTAAATTATTCCATGTCCATATATGATTTTTCATCCGCCACGACTCCATCGAGGCTGACAGTCACCCTTCCAGTCATCCAATGGTGTGATCTCGCGAGGTCCTTCACCGAATCGAGGTGCATCAGTCCCGGACGTCAAAGCCATTCAAGACCAAGCATCAAAACGAGAATGGCAAAAGAAGCGAGGGATCGATCCCTCAAAGCAGGTTCGCATCGTCAAGCTCAGCCACATGCGATATCAGCACCCAGATCTGAATAAGATCACCACATTCCTGAGAGGTGAGTTCTTTTTCCGGTGATTGTCTTTCTGAGTGAGTGCAAATACGATGAGGTCGAAGATGGGGGGGGGGGGGCCT